>OBLI01000556.1_pt1 | contig 39793 bp, 61 predicted proteins | sample 1519701 | NCBI WGS metagenome assembly OBLI01 (sample SAMEA3663005, study PRJEB22513) | pig gut metagenome | biome: pig gut; feature: pig-associated habitat; material: faeces | place: France | collected 2012
TGCGGCGCGGGATGCCCGCGCCGCAGCACTGCCTGTCACGACCCTAAGATCTGCCCCGCGTGGGGCGAATATCAAACGGCGCTTGCGGAGTATAAGGCTATTCTGGCCGCCGGCCGCCGGGCCGTGGACGATTACGAAAAGGTCCGAAACGGCCGGGATGACCGGGAGATGCTGAAAAAACGATGGAGGTAGACATGGAGTTTTATGAACTCGCTGAGGCCCTGCGGTCCATGGAGGTGGAGACCGGCAGTCTGGTGTGTCTTGGCTGCCGGAACGAGGATAACTGCGGCATCAAAGGATGTGCCATCCTGGTACAAGCTGCCTCCGCTATCGACATTTTGCCGAAGACGGTCTGCAGTTTGACAAAAGGCTTGTGCGGAGTGTGGCAAGAATGCGACCGGCTGAGAGCAGACCAGAAGAAGCTGCTGGAGGCTTACGACGCCATGAGCCGGGACCTGGAGGCCAGGACAAAGCAGGTGCGTGAATTGCAGGAGGAACTGGAACGTGTTAAATAAAATCATCATCATGGGCCGTCTGGTTCGTGATCCGGAGCTGCGGCGCACCCAGAGCGGCACCGCGGTGACGTCCTTCCGCCTAGCGGTGGACCGGGACTATAAGGCCGAGGACGGCAGCAAGCAGGCAGACTTTTTTGACGTGGTTGCCTAGCGCTCAACGGCCGAGTTTGTCAGCAAGTATTTCTCTAAGGGCCGTATGGCCGTTGTGGATGGTAGGCTCCAGAGCCGACCGTGGACGGACAAGGACGGTAACAAGCGGATTGCCATTGAGGTCGTCGCCGATAGCGTATATTTCGGCGACAGTAAGCGATCCGAATCGGACACCGCCGGCGAACCTGCTCCCGGATGGGATCAGGAGCTGAAGGAGCTTCCGGACGAGGAGAAGGGAGATTTGCCGTTTTGATGGAGCTGGATAGGACGCTGGCCGGCTTACGCTGGCTGCGTGATAAAACGACCTGCTTTGCTTGCTCCGGCTGCGGGATGGAGCATAACTGCTCCGACGATGGATGCCGGATCATCCGCTCCGCTATTGAGCAGGTGCAAAGGCTATCCCGGGAACTCTCCACCAGCGAAGCTGCCCGGACGGAGCTATGGAATCAGTTTGTCTCTGCGCGGAAGGAGCTGGCGGAGGTAAAGGCGGCTCAGCAAAAGGAGGCGTGAGCATGGAGAGAATTACTTTTGAAGGGAACTTTTGCGATATTTCCATGTGCCGAGAAAATCCATGCCCCTATAACGGGATGTGTTCCCAGAGGCAGACATGGGAGAGGCTGAAGGAGTATGAGGACACCGGCCTGGAACCGGAGGAAATCAAGCGAATCGTGGACGCATACGGTAGAGGCCATACGCTGAGAACTGAGAGTGCAGAGCGGCTGGAAATCGTCCGTGAAATTAAGACAGACCGGCTCCGGGAGCTGATGCAAGCCGAGCAGGACGGGCGGCTGGTGGAATTGCCTTTTGTCGCTATGGTCGAACAGTCTTTGCAAGACGGGGAAATGAAGCCTATGGCAGACCAAAAGCACAATGGGCGCTATGCCGTGGTATATGTTGACCATAACAAATGGAAATCACCCCTGATTGATATTTGCGGGAAGCCATATAACCGAGAAGAGGCCGAGAACAGGATGGCGGCACTGAAAGGCGGCGATGTCTGAATGACCAGAGAGGAAGCTATTGAAATCCTGCGGAAGAACAGACCGACAAGCGACCCACGCCCATGCGGAAAGGAACTGTGTGATGCAGTGGACATGGCAATCTCCGCCCTCCGGCAGCAGGAAGCCGTGACAAAGTGTCGCGACTTGTTCGATGAGGACGGCGGCGAGATCCTTTCTAACTCATCCGAGATGACACTAGATGATGCTATCGACCATCTCGATAATACATTGTCCGATACGGGCCGGAAGTGGTCGTGCGAATCGTGCCGGCAGGAGCACGTGCAGTTGAGAGCGTGGCTGGCAGAACTGCGTGAAATCAAGCAGAATCGGAACGAGCCTCTGACCCTGGACGAACTGCGGAGTGCCTATAAATTTGGGCGTCCAGTTTGGCTTGTCGGAATGGAAGATGGTGACGGATGGGTGTTTATTCACCATGTGGATTCTTGTTCCGTCCGTTATGCTCGAATCGGTACTTCTGAGGAATGGTGCTTCAGAACAAAATCTTACGGAGTTCGTGTGTGGGCCTACCGCCAGAAGCCGGAGGAGGAGTCCTACCAATGAGTGACGCCGCTATTTGGTATTGTACAAGGCAGCGGGCGGGGCCTCTGGTCAAGGAGTGCCGGGCCCTACGGCCTCGGCTCAGCAAGGACGATGACCCGTATACGACGGCGGAGAAAAAATCTCTGCAAAAGCGGATGCGCTCCGCCGTCTGCCATGGGCCTGTGGATCGCCTGGAGCTGATGCTGGCGCTGTTCGGGTATGAGGGCACCCATTATGAGTGCTCTTTTGATGATGAGCATTTGCCAAGCAATTTCAAAGGCGTTCGGAACGCACTGAGCGCCTTTTTCCGGAAGTGCAAGAGGTGGCGAGGTGACAGGGCTTTTGATTACATTTATGCCATTGAATATGGCTCTCAGCATTGCAGATTTCATGTCCACCTTATTTTGCGGGACAGCGAGTTTTCTCCGGCAGAGGTGAGATATCTTTGGAAGTATGGGAGCGTAGAAGATTTCCCGGTTTTGAAGAAAGACGGTGGATATAGAAGGCTTGCAAAGTATTTTAACAAAGAGCCTTCTGATGGATTTTTTCTACCGGTTGGGCGTCATGCCTGGAGCTGCAGTAAAATCCTTCGCGAAAAATTGCCTCTTCCGGAAAAATGGAATGATCCATCGGGAGCAATTCCAGTTCCAAGGGAGGCTTTTTGGCGCAGCAGTCCGGTTGGACCGGAATGCGTCCCAAATGAATTTGGTGTATATTATTACTATTCGTACATTGAACCAAAAACAGTGCTTTATATTTAGAATAAGATTCAATACTTGAAATATAGTTGGTTTTTGAGGACATTCGAAAGAAAGCGAGGAGAAAGCCTTGACGAGCATGCAAAAGCAGACTATACTGGCAGTAAAGAACGGATGGGTTTCGTGCCCGTACTGTCGGAACGGACGCTTGATGAAGGTCCTTCCGGACACGGAAGGCTCAAGCATACAGGTTTTTTGCAAGCATTGCAGGAAAGAAATAATCCTGGATATTCACAAGGGCATGGGAGTTGAGCTCCACGGCCAGTGAACACCCCGAGAGGGGATGGACACTAGCCGTGGAGTTTTTTATTTTGCCTGGAGGTGATAGCCCATGGCAATGAAGCCTCTCCGGCCTTGCCAGCATCCAGGGTGCTGCGTCCTGGTACCGGGTGGATACTGTGACGCTCACCGTCCCAAGCGGGAGGCGGACCGCAGCGAGGAGGCCAAGAGCTGGCGTTGGATGTACCAGACGCCGGATTGGACCGACGACCTTCGGCCCACGCAGCTCCTGCGGGAGCCGTTCTGCCGCATCTGCGCCCAGCATGGCAGGCGGGTGCGGGCAACGGACGTGGACCACATCGTGGACCACAAGGGAGACTGGGACAAGTTCACCGACCGGAGCAATCTGGAGAGCTTGTGCCACTCTTGCCACAGCCGCAAAACGGCGCGGGAATTGTGGCAAAATCGAGCGAAAAATAAGCGCCGCTGAAACAGAAACCGGGCCCAGCTTTGGGCGCACGGGCGCGTGACGCATCGCGTCGCGCGGGGGTCCTTGCGGACCCTCCCCCCGGTCAAAAAAGTTTCAGCCGGCGCGCTCAAGACCGCATGCCCCCCTCCGTGCAGGATTTTTTCCCCACGGGAGTTTCAGCAGTCCGGCGTGCTCCCCGGCGTTGAGCCGGGGTGTGGTATTCCTCCTTCCCCGTGTCCTGGACCTCCCTTCAGGGCCGGGGAGTGCGCCGGACAATCATTGCGCGGATTTCTTCCGGGTGGCTCGCCACCGCCCACTTCACCTTTCTGTCCCGGTGGCTTGCCGTGATCGGCCAGCTGCCCGGGAGAGAGCCGTGCGGAAAGGAGTACAAAGTATGCCAAAGAAAAGAAACGCCTGCGGCGGGGCTGTTGGTAAGGGCGGCGTCAACCCGGCACCGACGGCGGATAACGCCACCGTCAGGGTGGTAGCGGAGCAGCTGGAGCTGGTGCCCATTGATGACCTAGTGCCTTACGCCAATAACGCAAAGATCCACGACAAGCGGCAGATTTCCCAGCTGCGGGCCAGCCTGCGGGAGTTCGGTTTTGTGACGCCGGTGCTCATCGATTTTGACAACAACATTATCGCCGGACATGGACGGGTGGAGGCCGCCAGGGCGGAGGGCATGACAGAGGTGCCCTGCGTGCTTGTCAGCAATCTGACCGAGGCACAGAGAAAGGCGTACATCCTGGCGGACAACCGCCTGAGTGAGACCTCTGCCTGGGATACCGAGGCACTGAAGATCGAACTGGAAGGTCTGGAGGCCCTGCAATTCGACACCGGCCTCATCGGCTTTGACGCCGAGGCTGTGAAGGAGATCGAGGTGTCCGGCTATACCAGAGCGGCGCCAGGGCAGAACGCTGAGGACGCCAAGCATTTCTGGGGAGACGATGAGGGCGAGGAGAACGCCCAATACGATGAGTTTGTGGATAAGTTCAAGCCCAAGAAAACAACGGATGACTGCTATACGCCGGAAAATATCTACGCCTGCGTGCGAGACTGGGCCGTTGAGCAATACGGCCTGGAAGGCGCTGAAGTCGTCCGCCCATTCTTCCCCGGCGGTGACTTTGAGCACTACGACTACCCGGATAACTGCGTTGTCATTGATAATCCACCGTTTTCTATTCTGAGCAACATCTGCCGCTTTTACGAGGAGCACGGAATCCGCTATTTCCTGTTTGCTCCCGGTCTTACGCTTTTTTCCATCAATTCCGGAAAATGCAACTATCTGCCCACCGGTGTTCCAATCGTCTACGAAAACGGTGCGAACATCTGTACCTCATTCGTGACAAACCTTGGCGAGTATAAGCTGGAAATTTCACCGGATCTATACGAACAGCTTTCCGCGGAGAACAAAAAGAATCTCAGCGAACTGACGGCCGATATTCCAAACTATGTATACCCTGATTCCGTGGTATGCTCTGCGATCAATAAGCTGGCAAAGTACGGACAAGCGCTCCGCTTTTCCTCGGACGAGATGGCTTTCGTCCGGGCACTGGATTCCCAGAAAGAGCAGAAAAAGGCCATTTTCGGGGGAGGTTTCCTTCTGTCGGAGAAGGCAGCCGCGGAGAAGGCAGCCGCGGAGAAGGCAGCCGCGGAGAAGGCAGCCGCGGAGAAGGCAGCCGCTACCAGGTGGGAGTTGTCAGAACGCGAGATGGAACTTATCAAGTCACTGAAATAGAACAAGGAGGACGCCCATGGCAGGAACTAGACAGCCAACAGATGTGGTAGTAGCCAACGGGCGAAAGCACCTCTCCAAGACCGAGGAGGCGGAGCGAAGGGCCTGTGAGGTGCAGGCGCCAAAGCCGAAAACCATTAAGGCTCCCAAGTGGGTACCGGAGCAGCTGAAAAAGGAATTCCGCACACTAGGCAAACAGCTGCTGTCTTGCGGCCTGTACACCGATCTGGACGCGGATACCCTGGGACGCTACCTGGTGGCCCAGCATCAATACCTGATCGCCACCCAGGAGACGGAGAAGGCTTTGGCAAAGCGGGACCAGGAGGCGGCGGACAGCTGGGGGCGCATCCAGGAGCGGTACTTCAAGCAGGCCAGGAACTGCGCCAACGACATGGGGCTGACGGTGACAAGCCGGTGTCGTCTGGTGGTGCCCAATATGGGCACAGGACAGCAGAACACGGAGGATGGTAACCCATTCCTTCAGCTGATCCAGGGAGGAGCGAAGAAGCGTGCCTGAGATGATCTGGCTGACGCCGTTCATCCATGTGCCAAAGCCGGATGACGGCGCGGAGATCCGATACAGCCAGGAGGCTGTTGACCAGGTGCTGGACTTCTTTGGCCTGCTGGTGTTCGGACAAAATAAGTGGGCCGGCCAGCCGTTTGAGCTCCTGCCCTGGGAGGAGCATCTGATCCGGGAGTTCTACGGCGTCCAGGTCAAGGATGACGACGGGCGCTGGGTCCGGTACCGGCGGTTTCTCTACAACGAGATCCCCAAGAAGAACGGCAAGAGCGAGCTGGCGGCGGGCCTCGGCCTCTACCACCTGCTGGCGGACGGCGAGACCAAGCCGAATGTCGGCATCTTCGCGGTGGACAAGCAGAACGCCGATATTATCTACCAGTGCGCCAAGTACATGGTGGAGCACACGGCACTGAGCCAGCCGGCGCACCGGCCCATCGCCTGGTGCCGGGACAGCGTGCGGGAAATCCGCACCCGGTTTGGCGGCCTGATGAAAGTGTACTCCGGCGATGTGGAGAACAAGCATGGCCCGTCTTTCTCCGCCATCCTCTGTGATGAGCTGCACGCCTGGACAGGAACAGCCGGGCGGGAGCGGTGGCGGGTGCTTACCATTGGTTCGGATGCCGCACGGGCGCAGCAGTCCGTGCTGGTTCTGACCACGGCTGGTGATGACCCCGACCGAAAAAGCATCGGCTGGGAAATCCACGAGAAGTGCCGCCGCATCCTGGCATGGCGCAGGGGCGATCCGGAGCAGCCGCTGGATGCGGATGACACAGAGTGGCTGCCGGTGATGTACGGCATCTCCACCCTCACCGGGGACGACCCGGACAAAATCGCGGCGCTGGACATCTACGACGAGAATTTGTGGAAACAGTGCAACCCGTCCTACGGTGTGACCATGAAGGCCCGGAAATTCCGGGCAGAAGCCAGGACGGCCAAGCAAAGCGAGTCGGCGGAGCGGGGATTCCGTTGGCTGCGGCTGAACCAGTGGATTTCCACGAAGGATGTGGGCTGGCTTCCGCTGACGCTGTACGACAAGACCCAGATCGGTCCCTCCGCCAAGGCGGAGCGGGAAGATTGGGTCCGGGAGCATCTGACCGGAAAGACCTGCTATGGAGGGCTGGACCTGTCCGCTACAACGGACCTGACGGCCTTTGTGCTGCTGTTTCCGCCTCAGAACGGATTGGATACATGGGTAATGCTGCCCCAGGCCTGGCGGCCGCTGGACGGCGTGCTGGAGGCAGAACAACGAGACCATGTTCCATACCGGGACTGGGAACGAGCCGGATTTTTGGCGCTCTGCCCGGGAGACATGATCGATTACACCATGGTAGAGCGGGCCATTTACGAGGCGGCGGAAGATTTTGATCTCAAATGCGTTGGCCTGGACCCGATGCTGAGCCGTACCCTGGTGCAGCGCTTGATGTCGTCTAAAAACGACGCCGGGCAAGCCAAGCGGGCTATCAACTGCATTGACATCCCCCAGGGGATCAAACACATGTCACCGCCTACCAAGGATCTGGAGCGGCTGATCAGGAGCCACCAGATGCTCCACGTCCATAATACCTGCGCCCGCTGGTGCTTCGGCAATGCCCGGTGCTATGTGGACGGAAACGAGAATCAGAAGCTCATGAAGGACCGCAGCACTGGCCGCATTGATATTGTGGTCGCCTGGGTCATCGCCCTGGCCACGGCAACGGTCATACAGGCACAGAACCCATTTGACAAACAACACCTTGGAGAAGATTGGGGGTTATGAATTTTTTGGAGCGTATCAAAACGAAACCGGTTCCGACGATCCTAACCAATGTGATGTCGGCTGAAAAACGAGCGGAACGAAAGCTCCGGCGGCTGGAACGGCGGGCTGCGACCCTGAAAACGCTGGGCACATATTTGGATGACCTGCTCCTACTTGGCGGCGGCGGGTGCTTTATCGCCGGAGCGGCCTTGAAGTGGGGCGCGGCGGAGGCTCTGGGTGTGGCCGGAATAAGCCTGGTGGCTTACGCCGTTATCGTGGCCCGGGCCGGACGGCGGAGGTGATGGCATGCTTTTGCGCAGATCCATGGCTCCCCCCAGGAACGTGAGCTATTCCACGCTGAGCTGGGAGGCTGTCAACCAAAAGTTCCGTGACCTGTTCCTCTCCGGCGGAGAATACGACACCGGCATCCTGGGCGCGGAACGCCTTTCCCCTGTGGCGGCGGCTCACCGTATTTTGTGCAATGATTTCGGCATGATCCCGTTTTCCATTTATCAGAAGGTCGGTGACGCCCGTATCCCGCAAAGCGTGCCAGAATTGGACACCGTTTTTAAAAGCCGGCCAAATGACAATATGACCCCCTACATGGCGCAGCGCACCGTGATGTCCAACGCTTTTTGGCATGGATTCGGCGCCATGTGGAACCGCCGGGACCCTTTTGGCCAGATCGTGGAGCGTATCCCCCTTCCCTCGGACTGCTGCACGGTGCGGCAGGATAAGAATACCGGGCAGTATTTCTACGACTACAACGTGGATGGCGTCAGCCGCACCTTTGCCGGGTATGAACTGAGCTTCCTGTACTTCGAGAGCTATGACGGCATCCGTGGGCGTGGATTCTTACATCTGGCTAAAGAGACTGTTGGCGCCGAAGGCGCCGCCCAACAATACGGTCGGAAGTTCTATCAGAACGGCGCTATGATCTCCGGTATCGTGGAGGTGGACGACGATCTGGGCCAGCCGGAGCGGGACCGGGTGCGGGATCAATTCGCCAAGTACAATCCATACGGAGACGACGCCTTTAAGGTGGCTGTGTTGACCCGCGGATACAAGTACACGCCCATCGGGCTGAACCAGCGGGACGCCCAGTACATCGAAAGCCGCTCCTTTGGCGTGGAGGAGGTCAGCCGCTTCACAGGCATCCCAAAGCACATGCTCCAAAGCGGCAAGGAATCCTATGAGAGCAATTCTCAGCAGCGGGTGGTGTTCGTCCAGGACACCCTGGTCCCCTATGTGACCCAGTGGGAGCAGGAAAATACCTACAAGTGCCTGCTGGATGACCAGCGGGCCAAGGGCCTGTATTTCCGAGGAAATGTCTCCGTGCTGCTGCGGGGAGATGACAAGTCCCGGTCGGAGTTCTATGAAAAAATGATTCAAAACACCGTCATGAATCCGGACGAGTGCCGCGCCCTGGAGGAGCGGGATCCCATCCCGGGCGGCCTCGGGAAATATTTCCTGGTGACAAAAAATCTGGGCTCTCTGGAGTCCGTACTGAGAGGAGATGCAAGCAATGGTTGACATTCCCCTGCGGGGGCAGCTGTGGGACAACGACAGCGCCGACGTGCTGCGGTTCTGGGGCTGGCGGGACATCACGGCGCCCATGGACATTCAGGCGGCTCTGGAGGCCGCTGGCGGCGACGAGGTGACCGTGCTCATCAATTCACCCGGCGGAGACATGACCGTAGGCGCGGAGATCCGCTCCATGCTGCGGCGGTACAGCGGCAAGACCACGGCTCTGTTCCAAGGCTACGGCGCTTCCGCTGCCACACTGGCGGCATCCGCCTGCACGGTGATCCAGAGTGAGCCGGGGGCGCTGCTGTGCTACCACAATCCCAGCGGCGGCGCGGAGGGCGATTTCCGAGAAATGCGGCGGTCCGCCCAGGCGCTGAAAAACGCCAGGGACTGCGTGCTGGAAATGTACGAGGCCCGACAGGGAACGAAGTCCCGGGAGGAGCTTATTGCCTTGATGGACAAGGACATCTGGATCTCCCCCGGCGAGGCCAAGGAATACGGCCTTATTGATGAGATCGTTGGCCTTGGCAGTCAGACGGCGGACCCGGCCACGTTCGTCGCGGCGGCCGGCGGCAGATACATTCTGACCGATGCCATGCGGCAGTCCTACATGGACCACGTGGCGGCGGAGCGGGATGCCGCCAAACAGGAGAAGGCAAAACGCGCCCTGGCTCACATTCGGGCGCTTGCAAGCTATTAATATTTTGAAAGGCAGGTAACGAAATGGACTTTATGGCAAAAATTACGGAGCTGCGGGCGCAGAAACAGCAGCTGGCGGCCCAGGCGGAAACCCTGGTGAAAGACGGCAAGCTGGATGATCTGGACAACATCACCCAGCAGATGAACGATCTGAACGGGAATATCGAGAAGCTGGAGCGCGCGATGGAAGCCGCCCGCGCCAATTCCGAGCCTATGGATTCCGCGTATGACGGCGTGCTCCACGATGGTGAGAAGGGTAAGGCCAAGGACGGCAAGGACAAGGACCTGAAGGTATTCTCCTCCCTGGGTGAGCAGTTGAAGGCCATTTACGCTTTTCGCAAGAACGGCGTGAAGGATGAGCGCCTGCAGCAGGTGAACAATGCGGTGCTGGGCAGCAACGAGGGCACCAGCGCCGACGGCGGCTTTGCCCTGCAGACGGACTTTGCCGGCCAGATCCTGGAGAGCGCCGTGGAACAGAGCCCGCTGCTGAACCGCCTGGACCGCTACACCTGCTCCAGCGCGGCCAACGCCATGCGGTGGCTGAGCGCCGATGAGACGGATGTGAGCAAGTCCGTGTTCGGCGGTGTGCAGATGTACTGGGCCAGCGAGGGCACCACGGTGGCAGCCAGCAAGCCTCAGTTCCGGGAGCTGAAGATGGACCTGGAAAAGATGATGGGCTTTGCCTACTGCACCGATGAGATGCTGACGGACGCTGCTTTTATGACCGGTTTCTTTGGCACTGCCTTTACCCTGGCGGCGGACCGGCTGCTGACGGAGAGCGTCATTTCCGGCGACGGCGTCGGCAAGCCTCTGGGCATTCTGAATTCCAAGGCCATCATCACCGTGGATAAGGAATCCACCCAGGCCGCGGGCACTTTCCTTGGCGCCAACGCTATCAAGATGCAGGCACGGGCCATGCCCCGCAACCGGGACCGCCTGGTATGGCTGATGCATCCCGACGCGGAGGAGCTGCTGCCCTATCTCTCCATCCAGAGCGGAGAGGCGGCCAAGTTCCTGTGGAATCCTGAGGGCGGCCTTGGCAATTTCGACACCCAGCGGGTGCTGAACAAGCCTGTGCTGTTTGAGGACAGCTGCTCCGCACTGGGCAGCAAGGGCGACATCAACCTGGTGGACCCCATGTATTACATTTTGCTGACCAAGGGCACCGCTAAGCAGGATTGGTCCGTGCACGTGGAATTCCTGACGGACCAGAACTGCTTCCGCATGGTGTACCGCTGCAACGGCGCGCCCAAGATCGAAAAGCCGCTGACCATCAAGAACAGCGCCAAGACCCGGAGCCCCTTCGTGACCCTGGCGGCCCGGACCTAAGGAGGAGCATATGCGACTGAATGATACATACCTCGGCGCTATCGCCATGGTGCCGAAGGCAGTAGCCAGCGCCACGCTGACTACCACGGGCTTTGTGGATGTCTCCGGCGTGCCGGAGGTGACATTCCTTGTCGCCACCGGCGCGCTGACCAAGGGCAAGAAGCTGACGGTGCAGCTGGTGGCCTCCGATGTAGCGGAGGGCACCGGATCCGTGCAGATCGCGGAGCAGGTGTTTACGGCTGAGGAGGCTCTCACCGGCGGCGCCGTCGCGGTCGTCAGCTATCTGCCCACGGCTGCCCATGGCCGCTATGTGGGCATCAAGCTCAAGCACGACGCCGGCTCTGACGTCAACTGCTCCGTCACCGCTATGCTCCGCCAGCGGATGACCCCCGCGGAGAATGGCTGGGCGGTGAATTATTAAGGCCATGCTGGACGATGTGCGCCGGGCGGAACTGATGGCGTATTGTAAGATCGATGCCCTTGAGACCGGAGAATCCGGTCTGTTGGAACGGTTTTACCGCGCCGCTGTGTTCCGCATCGGCATCCAGGAGCCGCAGGCCGGAACGGAACGCCGTGACGCCTATGACCTTTGCATCAACAGCCTGGTGCTGGATGCATGGGACCACCGTGGCGCCCAGACGGACAGCGTGCAGTTTTCCGAAAATAAGGAGCTGCGCCGGCTCATCAACCATTTGCAGCTGACGGAGCCTGTGCCCGATTCGGGTACAGGCTCCGGGATGGGAGGCTGACATGGCATATTCCGCCAACGATCTCAAGTGCCGGGTGGAGCTGCTGCGGCAGGAGCCGCGGTCCAATGACCTGGAGGAGACGACCTACGACTATGTGCCGGAGCGCAGCTTCTGGGCGGAGATCGTGCCAACCGGAGGACGGCAGGAGACCATCCCCGGAGACATGGACCGCATTGACATCACCCACCGGATCACCTGCAGACGGTCGGCGGTGCCGAAAATCAAAAACGGCATGCGCATCCGGTTCCGGGGCCAGGACTATGAGGTCCTGTACGCCTATCCCAACTACAAGCGGACCGGCTGGCTGGACATCTATTGCAGATTGGTGGTGGAGCATGGCGTCCGTAGTTTTTGACGCTTCCGAGCTGAGCCAGTATGCAAAAGATCTGGAGCTGGCAGCAAAAAATACCCCGAAAGTCACGAAATCCTTTCTTCGAAAAGAAGGATCAAAGCTGCTGCGGCAAACAAAAAAGGATGCCCGCAGCGTAAAAGACAAAACCGGAAAATATCGAAAATCCATCAAGCGCGGCAAGGTCTATGACTACCAGGGTGCCCAGGCTATTCGGGTGTACTCCAACGCACCCCACGCGCACTTGATCGAAAACGGGCATCGGATGGTGACCCGCGACGGACGGGAGGTTGGCTTTGTACCTGGAAAGCATGTCTTTGAAAAGGCAGGGAAAGCATTTGAGCCTGTCTTTGTGAAGGACATCGACCAATTGCTGGAGGAATCACTCGAAAAATTATGAAACTGCAAGCATTAAATCTGGCCATCTGCGGCCTGTACAGCCAGGCGCTGCAAGCCAGTACCAAGGCACCCCTGGTAGCGGAAGATGTCCGTGCCCCCATCATCCGGCCCTGCGGAAAGGTGATGCTGGAGTCCGGCACCGACGTCCGGCTGACCACAGGCGGCCGGGAGCGGTCCGCCACCTTTCGCCTGTATTACTTCGCGGCAGATCGGGACAACCCAAAGGCGGAAAACCTGGCGGTGCGGGAGGCCATCGGAGAGGCTTTCTTAAACGGTATCCAGGCGGACGGCACATACCTCGGCATTGATGAGGGCGTGCAGTTTGAGGTGGCAGACGGCGTGCTGGAGGCCACCCTTGACCTCACTTGGCAGGAGGAGCTGCCGGAAGAAGCGGTGGAGGCCTTCGCGGACCCGGAGGCCAGCACAGAACCCATGGAAATCCTAAAACAGACAATGGAGGTAAGCTGATATATGGCTGTGACACTTCCCAAGATTTTGATCAAGTTCCAGCAGCTGGCCGCAAGCTTTGTGCAGCGGTCGGAGCGGGGCATTGCCATTTTGATCCTCCGGGACGACACGGCGGGCGGCAATGGCTACACCACCTACACGGACGCCACGGAGCTGACGGACGCCCCCTATACAGACGCCAACAAGCAGGCCATCACCGACGCCATGCGCTTTGGCCCCCTGCGGGTGGGTGTTGCCAAGATCGGCAGCACGGACGAGCTGGCAGCGGGTCTGGCGTTGGTGACCGCCCAGGAGAAAACCGGATGGATCACCGTTGTGGACGGCACCAGCACGGACTGGACGGCCCTGGTGACCTGGATCAAGGCCCGGGAGGCAGAGGACAAGAGCTGGAAAGCTGTTGTCTACAACGCCGCGGCGCCGGATTCCATGCATGTGGTGAACTTTGCCAACACCAGCGTGACCTTTGCAGACGCCCGGGGCCAGAAGACCGGAAGCGCCTATACGCCGTCCCTCGTGGGGCTGCTGGCGGCCTGCAATGTGGAGCGCGGCGCCACCAACTACCTGTGCTCCAATCTGAGCCGGGTGGAGGTGCCGGAAAGCCCGGACACAGTGGTAAGCGCCGGGAAATTCATCCTCGTCAACGACGATGACGAGGTCCGGGTGGGCGTGGATGTGAACTCCCTGACCACAACGGACGGCAAGACCAAGACGGAGGACATGAAGTACATTGAGACGGTGGAGGCCATGGATCTGCTGCGGGACGACATTGCACGGACCTTCCGGGAGGACTACATGGGCCAGTACCGCAATAGCCTGACCAACCAAATGCTGTTCATCTCCGCCGTTAACTACTACTTCCAGCAGCTGGCCACCAGTAATATCCTGGACCCGGAGCATGAAAACTCCGTGGAGGTGGATGTGGCCGCCCAGCGGTCCGCCTGGTTGGGGACTGGAAAGAACGAGGCCGCCGAGTGGGACGACGCCACGGTGCGGTCCAACACCTTCAAGCGGACGGTGTATCTGGCGGGCGACGTGAAGATCCTGGGCTCCATGGCAAACCTGGAGTTCCAGGTAACGCTGGCATAAGGAGGAGCGCACATGAGCAAGACCACAAAGACCCTGCACGGGAGCTGCGGCGAAGTGTTTGTCAACGGTGTCCGGCGGCCCATGGCCACCAAGATCGAGGTGAAGATCACCGGCAATTTCACGGACCAGAACGTCTGCGGCGACTACGCTACCTACCCCATCTACAACGGCTATTCCATCGAGGGCAGTATCGAGGAGCTCAAGACGGACAGCGAGCTGGAGCTGGCTATTGTGAAGGGCTACGAGACCGGCGTCATGCCGGACATCCTGCTGATGACATCCCTTCGCAATCCCGCCACCAAAAAGACGGAGCGGTGGAGCGTCAGCGGCTTGGTGTTCACAGAAGCAGCTCTGGCCAATATCGAGGCCAAGAACCCTGTAAGCCAGTCCCTGCCCTTTAAGGCGGAGAAGGTGACCAATCTGGAGGCGATCCGATGAGCAGAATGACCTTTGACGATTTCCTGCGGCGGAAGGACCAGCGGGACGCCGACTGTGTGAAGGTCGGCGAGCTTTCGGTTCCCGGCGGCATGACGCTGGAGGCCAGGATGCCGGGCCGTCAAGCAGTGCTGGAGCTATACGGCGAGATGCAGGCAGCGGACACGCCCCTGGACATGCTGGAGGTCGGCAAGCACGCTCTGTACGCTGTTTGCCCGCAGCTGCGAAGCAAGGAGCTCCAGGATGCCCTGGGAACGGCAGAGGACCCCATGTCCGTGGTGGACGCGCTGTTTTCCGCGCCGGAGCAGGACCTTTTGGGCGGCCGCGCGCTGCGCTTCCTGGGTCTGATCCCGGAGACCGTATCAGCGGACGGCGCCACGCCGGACGCCGGCGCAGAGACCGTAAAAAAATAATTGCCCGCGACCCCACCCTGGGGCTGTTCGCCTTTTTCGCCGCCAGGGGCGTTCCCCTCAGCGCCCTGGCGGCCTGCAGCCCGGCCGAGATTGGCTTTCTGGCGGGGGCGCGGGCACTGTACTATGAGGAGACCATGGCACTGATCGCCGGTGCCATCGGAAGACTGCTGCCGGGAGGTGACGCTGAGTGAGTAAGACTATCAACACCATTCTGAACCTGAAAGACAATATGTCCAAAGGGCTTTACCGGGTGGCAAAAAACACGGAGGGCGTCACCAAGGAGATGGCCAGCGCCACCTACCGGGCCACGCAGTTCGGAAAAAAGACAGGTGAAGCCATCACCAACGTCACCAAGAAAACCATGAAATGGGGCGCGGTGACAGCCACGGCCATCGGCACCCTGGCGGCGAAAACGGGTCTCAGCGAGGCGATGGACCTGGAAGGCTACCGCCTGCAGCTGGAAACGGCCACCAAGGACACCCAAAAGGCCAGCCAGATCATGCGGGACGCCATCACGCTGGCCAACAAGACGCCTTTTGAGGGCGGCGAGCTGGTGGATGGCGCGGCCAAGTTTGAGAGCATGGGCATGAGCGCCAGTGAGTGGCTGTCCCGTGCCGGCGACATGGCGGCCGCCACCAACAAGAGCTTTGACCAGGCGGTGGAGGCCCTCATCGACGCCCAGAATGGCGAGCTGGAGCGGTTGAAAGAATTCGGCATCACCAAGGCGAAGGTGCTGGAGCAGGGAGAAAAAATGTTCACCGGCGTGCAGATCGCCAACAACTCCGGCCAGATCGTCAACCAGGAGAAATTCAACGAGGCCCTGATCGCTCTGATGGAGGACCGCTTCGCCGGCGGCATGGAAAAGCAGGCCACCACCCTCAAGGGCGTTTGGAGCACCGTCACCGGCGTGACCAAATCCAGCCTTGCCACCATCGTGGGCATATCCTCCGACGGCAGCATCAAGGCGGGAAGCGCCCTGGAGCTGCTGAAGGACAAGGCAACGCTGCTTTCCAACAAATTGCAGCAGTGGCAGCAGGATGGCACCATCGACCGTCTGGCCACACAATTTTCAGAAAAGCTGGCCAAGGGCATCGACCTGGCCAGCCAGGCGGGCCAGTGGGTGCTGGACCACGGGGATACCATCAAGGGCATCCTGGCAGGCGTCGGCACGGCCATCGGCGGCATTAAAATCCTGAAATTTGCAAGCGATACAGCCAGCACGGTGAAAACAGCCGCTCTGTTTGGTAAGACGCTGTTGACATTGGTAGGCGCCGGGGGACCTTTGGGAGGCATTATCGCAGGCATTACGATTGCTAGTGGACTTGTCGCATTATTTGCATCTCATTGGGACTGGCTGAAGGAAAAAGCCGGCGCCGCGCTGGACTGGATCAAGGAAAAGCTGGACGCCGCCAAGAACTGGTGGGGCAATTCCGCTCTTGGAAAAGGCGTGTCCGCCATCACCGGCTGGTTCAAAGGCGGAAGTTCCGGAAACAGCGGCTCCAGCCTGCCCGGCAACGCCACCGGCACCAGCTATTTCGGCGGCGGCTGGACCCGCGTCAATGAGCGGGGCGGCGAGATCGTAAACCTGCCCAACGGCAGCCAGATCATCCCCCACGACATCAGCCGCCGGATGAACGGCCCCAGCATCAGCGTGCATGTGGTGGTCCAGGGCAACGTCATCGGAAACGAGGCTTACGCGGATCAGCTGGGCAACACCATCGTGCAGCGCATTCTGCGGGCCCTGGACAACGTGTGAGGCGGCTTATGGTCAAGGTGATATTCTCTATCAACAACAACGAAGAAGCTCTGGTGCTGCCCATGGTGCCTACGGACTTCGGACCGGACAGCGCCCAGAACAACGACACGTTCCAGGGCCTTTCCAGGGACTATAACACCATCGGGACCATGGGCCTTTGGCAGATGTCCTGGAGCGGTATTTTCCCGGTTGGCCACCGCTACGGCTTCATGCCGGCGGACGCGGAGGCCGACGGCTGGAAATGTGTCAGCTTCTTTGAGCGAAACCGGCCCCGCAAGCTGCCCTTTCGCATCATCCTGCTGGACAGCGGCGGCGTGTGCCGCCTGAACTCCCCCTGCACTGTGGATGACTTCGGTTGGCGGGTGCAGCGGAACGGCGACATTTCGTACAGCATCAGCGTGCGGGAATACCGCTTTGTCTCGGGGGTGAAGTGATGGGGCAGGCCTATGTGGATGACCACCGTTTTTTGCTGTATCAGGGCAGCTCCGTCCGGGACATCACGGAGGTGGTTGGAAATCCCCAGCTCCGAGACGAGCTGGACGCGCTGAGCGTGGAGGTGACCTTCCAGGCTCTGCGGAACGACAAAAACGACCCGTATGCCCACTGGTACGGCATCAGCCCCGGAGACAAGCTGCGCATCGTCAACCACGGCACGGAGATCTTCTCCGGCATCATTTTGACGGTGGGGCAGGACGGCTCCGTCACCGCCAATGACCCGGGCTGGCATCTGGCCAAGAGCCAGATCATCCTGCAGTGCAGCAATGCTCCCGCCAGCGACGCCGTTGCCCGGATGTGCGCCAAAGCGGGCATCCAAGCCGGCACGCTGGACCTGCCGCCCACCCGTATTTCCAAGGTCTGGTGGGGCGACACGCCGGAAACCATTCTGGAGGACATTCTTTCCATTTGCTCCGCCGAGACCGGGAAAACGTACCGGCGGCGGGTGCGGAGCGGCAGGCTGACGGTGACGCCGCTTCCGACGGTGCCTATTACGCTGTATCACCGGCCGGCAGATAACCTGCGGGCATTTGATGTATCTTTGACCAAGGGAAGCATCTCCGGAAGTGACAGTATGGAAGACTTGGTCAACAGCGTCATTCTGACGGACGGAAGCGGCGACGGAGGCCGGGTACTGGGCCGGGCCTACAACGCTGCCAGCATCGCCAAATACGGCCTTTTGCAGACGGTGGAGAGCCTGAGCGGCGATGAAAACACCGCCCAGGCCCGCCAGCGCATCCAGAATCTACTGGCGGAGAAGGACCGCATCACCAAAGAGCGGACCATTGAGGATCTCTTTGGCACCGACGAATGCGAGAGCGGCGTGCTGGCCAATTTTGTGGAAAACCGCTATGACGTGGGCGGCCCGCTTCGGATCACCAGTGTGACCCACAGGTATGGGTCCCCGCACATGATGAGCGTGACCGTGGAGATGTCGGAGCCCAGGGCCACCGGCGGCAACGATACCGTCCAGGTGTAAGGAGGAGGCCATGGGAGATTGGGATTATGAGCTTGCCAGAAAGCTCAAGCGGCAAACATCAACTGCGACCACGGCGCCAACGATTTTGGAGGGCGTCGTGGTCCGTGTAAGCCCGCTGACGGTGTCTCTTTGCGGTGGGGAGGTCATGGCTCCTCCATTCCCTCTGAACGCCGTGGTGGGCGCCCAGGGGCTTTACAGGGACGCGGAAAGCGGGCACCTGTATCTGGAGACCTGGCAGACTGGAGACCGCGTGTGCTGCGCCCTCATGGGCGGCACGGTGGTCATCCTTGGCCGCCTTGGCGGCACAAACTGGACCATCCCTGAGAGGTGACCTATGGAATACACTATGTTTCCGGCCATCCCGTCCACCGTCCCGGCGCAGGCCGCCGAGGACATCGGGCGGGTGCCGGCATTTGATCCGGAGACCAACACGTTTTTGACCAAAGACGGCGCCCTGGTGGAGCGGAGCGGCCGGGAGGCCGTGCGGCAGTGGATCGATTTGATGCTGCGCCAGCAAATCGATCGAGTGCCCATCTACCGGACGGACAGCGAGGTCAAAATCGGCGTGGACCATGACCTCATCGGCAGCAAACTGCCCACAGGCCTCCAAAACGCCGAAACGGAGCGCTATATCCGGGAGACAATGAGCTACTGTCCGGCCATCCGCACCGTGCAGGACTTCTCCATGTCCCGCCGGGGGCGGGCCTGCCTCGTCACATTTACCGCCGTGCTGTATACCGGCGAAACTTTGGAGGTGAGCGCGAATGTCTGAGATCCTGGACGCCATGCTGGCGGCCATGCCGGACAGCTACCAGAAGACCGTTGGCTTTCCTACCTATGACCTGCTGGCCGCCGCGGCTCTGCGTCTGGCGGAGACGGAGGGGGCGCTTGAGACCGTGGAAACAAAGCTGGACCCGGCCAACCTCGCCGGCGCGGAGCTGGACACCTACATCGAGCCCCGCACAGGCCAGGCCCGGAATCCGGCCACCTACGCCGTCGGCGTGCTCCAGGTGACCGGTACAGGGACTATCAACGCCGGAGACCTGTTTGAAAGCGGCGGCGGCATTCAGTTCGCGGCCACGGAAACCGTGACTATCTCCGGAAGCGGCTCGGTAAATATCCAATGCACGCAGCCAGGTGCCATTGGGAATCTTCCCGCTGACAGCATCACCATGATGCCCGTGCAGCTGGCCGGCATTGTCAGCGTATCCAATTCGGACACGACCCACGACGGATACGACGAGGAGACCGACGCCGCTTATTACAGCCGTTTCCTCCTACGGGTCCAGACACCGCCCACTTCTGGGAACGTCTACCACTATATGAGCTGGGCACTGGAAGTCTCCGGCGTGGGCGCCGTACAGGTCTATCCCCTGGGCCACGGCGCCAATAGCGTGGATGTGGTGCTCATTGATGATACCGGTAAACCCGCCAGCAGAACGCTGGTGGACGCGGTGCAGGCGCATATTGATCCTGGCAGCGAGGGACTTGGCAAAGGAGAGGCACCCATTGGCGCCTACTGCTATGTCAGCGCCGCAACGGAGGTAAGTGTGGCTTTATCGCTGACCGTCAAGACAACTCAAGGCGCTTCGCAGAGCGATGTGACGCAGGCCATCAAGGACGCGGTGAGCGCATACCTGGCATCCATCGCATTCCGTCAGGATTACGTGTCTGTGGCGCAGATCTCTTTGGCTATCCTCAGCGCCCAGGACGTGCTGGATTACGAAAACCTGCTGGTCAATGGTGCTGCGGCCAATATCGCGATTTTGGACCGGCAGGTGGCTGTTTTGGGGGAGGTGACCATCTCGTATGCTTCATAATCTTCCCCAGCAATACCGGAAAGACCCCTGGGTTTTGGCCCTGGTCCATGCCATCAGCTCGCCCATGGAGCGAATTGACCTGGATGCCGCGTCAATCGTGGACCAAATGAGCCTGGATAAGGTGACCTGGAATCTCCACGTTGAGGAACGGGTGGCCGGCATCACGCCGGCGCCCGGAACCACACAGGAAGATAGAAGGAGCACGCTGAAAGGCAAATGGCGCTCCGGTGAGAAAGTGTCCCTTGCCACCCTCCAGTCCGTGGCCAGCTCCTGGAACAAGGGCCAAATCAATGTGGCATTTACCGGCGGCCATATTGTGGTGACATTTGCGGACACGCTTGGCGTGCCGAAAGATCTGGACGGTTTGAAAGCCGCGCTCCGGTATTTTGCGCCGGCACACCTGCAAATCGACTACATTATCAAGTACAACACTTGGTCCAGTGTTTCCGCGAAGACCTGGGCCGATATGGCTGCCTATACCTGGGCCGCAGCAAAGGAGAGTGAGATCGCGTGAAAACAACCACAAATTTAGGATTCAAAAAGCCGGAAGCAAGAGATTATATAACCCCTGATGCATTCAACGAGAACGCTGATAAGCTGGATAAGATTCTGCCTCAAAAAGCGGATCTCGACCCAGATACAAATAAACTGAAGGCAGAGCAGTTTCCGGACGCCGCCCTCAGTGGAGCGTCGGAAAAAGAGACGCTTGCGGACGCGGACAGCGTTGTCATCGTGGACAGCTCAGCCGAAGGTGCAAAAAAGCGTGTGCTCTGGAGTAAAATCAGGGCACTGTTCGCCTTGGCGAAGCACGCCAGCCAGCACGTCACCGGAGGCAGCGACCCAATTGTTCCGGCTGATATTGGAGCAGCAGCGGCCAACCATACTCACTCCGCTGGGAATATAAACAGCGGGACATTGGACAGTGCCCGGCTGCCCACGGTGCCCCTAACAAAGGGCGGGACGGGGCAGACATCCGCAGCATCCGCGCTGTATGCGCTCATCAACGGTTCCTCCGCCCTGACCGCCTCCGGCCTTGCCACCGGTGACATCCTCGCATTGGGGGATGTATCTGCGGCCGCCGGGAAAAAGGTGACCCTGGCAAACCTCTTTACGTTCCTCCAGAACAATCTGGGCGTGGCCAGAATCGAGGTCGGCTCCTATGTTGGAACCGGTGTTGAGGGCTCTGCCAACAAAAGCTCCTGGACATTTAGTTTTCCGCCGAAAGTGGTGCTAATACAGAGAGACCTGGATAGTAACTCTTATAATCATTATTCATTGGCAATTTTTTTAACAGACCGCATAGGCGGCGTTGTCATTGGTGGTGCAACCAACGGCGGCGGTACTGCCGGCGTTGGATGTGGAAGCTCATCTTTAACCGGCAATACATTTGAATGGTGGGACACGAATAAAGGCGACCAAATGAACGATGCGGGTAGTACCTATACCATTATCGGCATCGGATAAGGAGGAGAAGACAATGACCATTGTTGAGATTTCCGCACTGCCAAACGGTGCGCATAATATTCGTATCGGTCAGAATTTGCAAATTCTTCCGGGATGGGCAGAGGTTGAAGGGGAATTGCCGGAGACTGCTCCATTTGTTTTTGTCGCGCTGTCAGGCAATGGGAAAGCCGTACTTACTCCTGATCAAGACGCCTATGACGCAGCCATGTCGGTAAAAAGCGACGAGGATGGCGGCGCAGATGTCCCGAGTGACGCGTCTTTCGAGGCCCGCCTCACAGCCCTGGAAGCCGAAGCGGAGCAGGCCAAGGCGGACCGGGAGGCCCTGAACATCCTGCTTGGAGGTGCAGAATGATCGTTTTTAACAATTGGACGCTGACCGTCACCGGCCTGATCGCGCGGCAGTACGACAACCTGTCCCGGCGCATCGACGTGGAGGGCGATCTCCCGGCGGGCTACACCTGGCAGCTGCTAGTGCAGTCTGGCGGAAATGCGGATACCATCTTGCTGGAAGCCACGGAAACGGGCGCAGGCGCCCTTTTGACGGCGGACAACCTCTCCAGGGCCGGGGAGTACTACATCCAACTGCGTGGCACATTGGAGGCTGACGGGACTACAAAGCGGCATACCAATGTGGTTAGTTGCTTTGTGCCTGAGAGCCTGACAGGCCTGGGCACCTGGCCGGAGGTGCCCACGGAGTTTGCCCAGGTGGAGGCCCGCATCCTGGAGCTGTACCAGCACCCGCCCGTTCCCGGCAGCAACGGATACTGGCTGGTGTGGGACACAGACAAGGACGAGTATATGGAAAGCCAGCTGGCTCTGCCGGAAGCTGCGGCCGGCGGAACTAGCGACCACTCCAAGCTAGCCAACCGGGACGCTGCGTACCAGCACCCCATGAGTGCCATCACGGGGCTGGAACAGGCGCTGGCGGGCAAGCAGCCAACGGGCGACTATCTCACAGAGGAGCAGGACCCCACCGTCCCGGAATGGGCCAAGCATCCACAGAAACCGGCCTACACGGCGCAGGAGGTCGGTGCGCTCCCTGCTACCACACACATCCCCTCAACGGCGGCTGACGTAAACGCTGAGCCGTCCGGAGCGGTATCTCAGCACAATGTATCTGACGCGGCACACAGCGACATCCGGCTGCTGATCCAGGGCATGTCTGAGCGCCTGAGCGCGGTGGCTGACAGTGACGATACCACGCTGGACCAGCTGAGCGAGATCGTGGCGTACATCAAGAGCAACAAGAGCCTCATCGACGCCATCACCACCAGCAAGGTCAATGTGGCGGACATCGTGGACAACCTGACCACCAACGTGGCCAACAAGCCCCTGTCTGCGGCGCAGGGCGTGGCACTCAAGGCACTGATTGATACCATTACCGTACCTGATAAGCTCCCCAACCCCAATGCCCTGACCTTTACCGGAGCCGTGACAGGAAGCTATGACGGCTCCGAGGCGGTGACTGTGGAGATTGCAAACTTGCAGACCAGCGGTCTGACCACCGCACAGGTCAACGCACTGGACGGCATGTTTAAGGTCTGTGCATTTATCAAGGATGACATTTCCGCAGAGTACAACGCATTCTGCACCGCATTCGGCATTGAAGCGGCTACCATAACCGAAATTTCCGCAACGTACAGCGGCGGCGCCGTGGCTGTTGGCACGGCTGTGACTGACCTAACCGGTATCGTGGTAACTGCGAACTACTCTGATGGTAGTAAGCGGACGGTTACTGGATATACTCTAAGCGGTACAATCGCAGAGGGTAGCAATACCATTACTGTCACCTATGATGGTATGACTACCACATTCACTGTGACTGGCGTTGCCGAGGAAGTAACCATTACCAGCATTTCCGCAACCTATGACGGCGGCGACGTGGCTGTGGGTACGGCTGTGGCTGACCTGACCGGACTGGTGGTTACTGCCCACTATTCCGATGGTACGAGCCAGACTGTGACCGGGTACACACTAAGCGGCACAATTGCAGAAGGAAGCAACACCGTGACTGTTACCTATCAGGGAAAGACCGCAACCTTTACCGTGACTGGTGTGGCTGGATCTGGTGGTGGTGATGAACCGGTGGATACCACCGCAAAGATTGCGGGAACTGGGTACGGATTAAATGGACAGGGAGAACTCCAGCCCAAAGAAAAAGCCTGTTATACGGAATTTTATAGTTTTGGAAGAACGATTGAGGGCAGTGATTCCAGAAAGGTAATTTACTATGTTTCCACCGGCAATCAAGGTGGAATGGCAAGTGCTGATAAACAGACGGTTTATCAGGACGGCGAATTTGTTACTTATTGGACAACGAAATTTGATAGTGTAAACGAGAATAATTTTTCTGGAAATTATGGCCCCTTCAACCAGCTCCGATTCTCTCTGGTGACTGCCTACATTGACGATGACTATGCTTATTTTGCGGACACCGGCGAAGTCATCTTTGCGGGCAAGAACACTCCTTACTACGGAATGGCAAACATTGACGGCACAATGGCGGTTAAAGTATGAGTATATATGATATTCACGGCAGTTCTGTTTCGCCATATGATTTCCTTGGGGAAACCTGCCAAGCATATGACATCAACGGAAATCTGCTGACTGGTGACTACAACATCGCCTCATCCGACTACGAAAGAAGCATATTATCCGCACGGGATGCGTGGATGGCAGAGGCGAGGGCTGATGCATCCATCGTCCCGCTGGTCGTGCATTCCGATCAGCACGGTAGACTGCTGCCGACCAACACGCTGCTCCCTTATCTGGCAAAGGCCGTCCCCTGGGGGGATATGTCCGCCTGCATTGGTATGGGCGATACCAACAATTATTCGGTAGAGTATTTCCAGTACATGAAGGAATGCCTGTCCGTGATACCGGCCGGTAAGCAGATCAACATCTGGGGCAACCATGACACATGGTACGGTTCCGCCAACGACAACATCCTCGGCGAGGAGCATCTGACTGTCCTCAACACCTATTTCGACAATTCCACCTACCCCGGCAATCACAGGTACAATGACTACGGCATCGAGTACATGATCGACGAGGCTCGGAAGATCAAGTATGTGGTGATCGGTGGCTGGGAGTATGACCACGACCTGGGCGGCTACAGCCACTATAACATCGGGTCGGAGAGCATGGCGGATATCGTTGATATGCTGTCCCAAGCAGACGGCTATGATATCGTCCTGCTGTCCCATGTCCAGCCCTTTGCCGGTCAGGCCACCGCCGACTGGCTGCACCCTCCCGTCGAGGATGGAGAGAACCAGGGCGGCAGCGGCGGCATGAGCGTCAGTGTCGGCACGGTGGTCAGTCCGTCGGAAACCCGGCTGGACCAGATGTTGATCGACCGAAAAAACAAGGGAAGCGGTACGGTCAAGGATTCCTTTGGCGGCGTCCACAGCTACGATTTTACGGGCTGTAATTCCGATCTGCTGTGCTGCTTCGCGGGGCATGAGCACTGCGACAAGTATATGTGGCAGGGCGGAAGCATCCCCGTGTATCTGTTTGATGCGTATGCCTACGACAACCACCCGATTTATCTGGTGAACATCGACAGGAATCAGCGGAGGCTGAACATCTGGAAGATCGATGATGCGCCGACGGTGTATAACTACCAGATTCCGTTTGAGGAGCCAATCGTTGAGTAAGCATTCTGAGCCGAAAGTGAATTGAAAGGAGTGACCCATGTCTGATCTATTGACAATGGCGCGGAACTTGCGCCCATTCATCGAGCGGGCGGCCCAGAGCCTGCCTGACGCTGACGGCTTGAAAGCCAAAGCCCTCTACCCCCGCTGGGAGGCTCTTGTGAAGAAGGGCAGTGTGACGGCGGAGGTTGGATTCCGCTTTACGCATGGAGGCAATCTCTACAAGTGCGTCAACGCCAACCCTACCTTCCAGGCGGACTGGATTCCGGGGGACGGCACAGCTGCCCTGTACATCCGTGTTGACGAGGCCCACCCGGGTACGCTGGCGGACCCCATCCCGGCAGCGCGGTCTATGGAGTACGTTTATGGGATGTACTACGCAGACCCGGAGGACAGCAAGGTCTACCTCTGCACCCGCACCGGCGAGGCTGACGGCAACACTGCAACGCTGCATTACCTGCCTCACGAGCTGGTGGGACTGTACTTTGAGGAGGTGTCCGCGTGAAGCGTTTCATCTGCACGGTTACCGTCCTTCTTGCCCTGTGCGTCCCAATCCAGGCAGAGGACAGTGGGCTATCCATGGATGAGGCCATGGACATCATTCTGTCCCACCACGGCGTGGAGACGGAGATGGATGTCTCCGGCTATCTGACGCTGGACTCCGATGCCATGACCCGGGAGGCCGCCGTGACCGCGGTGGTCCGCTCCTATGGCGTGTACCCTGTGGACGAGCCTGATTATGTGTGGGCGGACGAGGTGGAGCAAAACGAGGCATATCGGACATACATAGACTACGCACAGCGCATTGGAATCACGGAGGGCGTGGGTGGAAACCGCTTTGCCCCGACACGCCCCTTGACCGCGTGGGAGCTGCGTACCATGTTGGACCGAGCGGATGGCATCCAGCCGGAATACCCCCTGGCCTACGATTCTCCCCTTTGCAGGCTGCTGTCCGCGGAAACACAGCGCGGACTGTCTTTGGCGCCTGACTTCCTGGTGGACAGGTTCTATCAGGATGGGCGGGTCATCCATGCGGCGGGACACCCGATCGTCATGCCGAACGGGTCCCATTTGTCCAGCCAATACGCCGGTTGGATTCAGTTTGACGGGGACGTGTGGCTGTCCGTTGAGGTTGGAAATGCGCCGTACTGGTATCAGTATGAGGCCGCAATCCATGAACTCGGCCACTATCTGGGCTACCGGACGGCTATGCTGGACAGGAATCGGGTGCCGGAGGAACGGGATTGGCTGATCCGCCGATACCGCCCGTACTGTAACGAGAATAACCACGAATTTTTTGCGGACAGCTTTACGGCCTATATCCTGTGGCCTGCGGAGCTGCAGGAAAATGCCCCGACGGTATACGCACACATAGAAGCGTGCTTACACGATTTAGAGGAAACAAACCATGAATGAGATCATCGTGGCACTTATCACAGGCGGTATCACGCTCCTGGGCGTACTGATCAGCAACGGTAAATCCCAGGCGGTTACCGATACCAAGCTGGAGGAGCTGACCCGGGAGGTGCGGGAGCACAACGGCTTCGCCCAGAAAATCCCCGTGATGCAGGAGCAGATCAGGGTCATCGACCACCGGATCGAGGCCCTGGAGGACGCACAAAAATGAGCGAAATAAGAGACGTTTTGTGCGTGATTGGCATCGCTGTGATATCTTTTCTGACAGGCAATGCCATTGGATTTACCTGGGATGATATGCACGGTAATCGTCGTTCAAAAAACCAGCATGCTGACGGCAAGAGACTGGACAAGCCCACACGGAAGCGGTGTACCACCAGTAAGGTGATTGCCCTGGGCGTGCTGGTGATGGACGCCGCGGCCACGCTGGCCGTGCTGGCCCTCTGCGGCCTCGCTATCGTTCGCCGTTTTGAGGGGGCCCTCCCATACCTGACCACACTCATCGGCGCCTTACAGGCTGTTACAGGCGTTGTTCTGGGGGCTTATTTCAACAAGTCAAAGGCGGAGAACACAAAAGGCGGCATCGTTTACGACGCCGCCCTGGGAAGTGTGCCAGATTCAGACACGGATTTATGAAAGGAGTACATATGAAAGAAAAACTTTTGAAAAGAGCGGCCAACCTGCTGTCCGTCAAGAGCCTGGTGACGCTGGTGCTCACCGGCGTGTTTGCGTGGATGGCAGTGAAAGGGACCATCAGCCAGGACTTCATGACGGTGTACGCCGTTGTGATTGCGTTCTACTTCGGCACCCAGAGCCAGAAAGTGCAGGATACTGTTGAGCAGGTGAGCGGCGATGCGTAAGCCCATCGGCGCGGCCGGGCTGCTGCTCATCAAGAATTTCGAGGGCTGCCGGCTGACGGCGTACAAGCCCGTCCAAACGGAGAAATACTGGACCATCGGCTGGGGCCACTACGGCCCGGATGTGCAGGAGGGGCAGACCATCACCCAGGCGGAGGCGGACGCCATGCTTGTGGCGGACTGCCAGCGGTTTGCGGATGCGGTGGACGACCCGGCCAACTGCCCGCTGACGGCCCAGCTCAACGCCAACCAGCGGGACGCCCTCATTTCCTTTACCTTCAACTGCGGCACCGGATGCCTGCGGACGCTGTGCAGGGGCCGCTCCCTGCCCCAGATCTGCGAGGCAATGATCCGGTATAACCTATCCGGCGGCAATCCTCTGGCGGGCCTCACACGCCGCCGGAAGGCCGAGCAGACGCTTTTCAACACACCTATCAAGGAGGACGACATGGACATCGAAAAACTCACAGATGAGCAGCTCATTCGATTTGCGGAGCGGATGCAGGCCGCACTTGCAAAGCGGTCCATCAGCGCCAAGCTGGCGGCCGAAGTGGACGAGGCCGTGGCCCTGGGCATCACCGATGGCAGCGGTCCCAATAAGTTCTGCACACGTGCCCAGTGCGCTGCCATAGTCAAGCGGGCTGTGGCCGGGAAATAAGAGGGGCAGAGAGGGGATGGAGAAAGGAGTCCCCATGGACGCATCCACCAGGGCAGTGCGGTCAATGCTCCGCAGCATGGCCCCCGTCCGCTCTATCCCATATATCCAGAGCTTTCAGCTCCCTCAGGAGGAGGAGCTGGTGCTGATCCAATGCGAGTGCCGGCGGCGATCCGTCCAGGAAGTCGCGCTGGAGCACAGCATGAGTGTGGAGACCGTGAAGCGCCGCCGCAGATCAGCACTCCGGAAAATATCTGCGCTGACACAAACTTGACACGAAAGCGGCCCTTTGCGGGGCCGCTTTTCTTTTATGCTATAAGCATAGGCAGGTGCGCAACTGCTTAAATTTTCATGGAAAGGACTTTTCATTATGGCAGAATTTGCTTCCAAAGGCGTCGCGGGCGCCGGCCTTGGCACCGGCATTGCCGGACTGTCTCTGGGCGTGCTGAACTCCCTGGGCGGCCTGGGTGGTCTGATGCTGGGTGCCCGTCCCTACACGGGCAGTATGGCCGTTCCCGGCTGCTGCAGCGAGGATCACTGTGTAAACCGTTATGAGATGGGCTTGGTCCAGGAAAACGCCGCCCTGAAGAGCGACATCGCTCTGCGGGACGCCAACGTCTACCAGGATCAGAAAATGCTGGAGATGTACAAGTACATTGACGGCAAACTGAACGAAGTCCACGGCGTGCTTTCCGCCCAGGCGGTTACAAACCAGGCTACCAAGGACAGTTTTCAGCTGCTGCAGGAGCGCATGGAGTGCTGCAAGAACGAGCTGTGCTGCGCCATCTCCCGGGAACGGGACGAGCGCAAGTGCGCGGATAACACCATTGTGACCTACGCCAACGCGACATTCTATCCCAAGATGGTGGCGGACGTCACCGTGGGTACGACCACCACCGCGCAGACGCTGTACAACCCTTTGCCCGTTTCCAATTGTGGCTGCGGCAATGGCTGTGGCTGCTGAGCGCACCCAAAGAAAGAGAGGGGCCTGGCGCCCCTCTCTCTGTTGATGGAGGTTTTTTATGGTAACGATGGATCAGATCAAGCGGGGAGCCGCCCGCTATGTGGACGAGGAATTTACGGCAAAACTGTCCGGCTGGCAGCGGTGGGCCGTGGGCGCAGGCGCGGCCATGGCGCTGGGAAATTTGGAGATATCCATGTCCAACTTACAAAAAAGCCCCGCTGTTCGGGCCATGGGCATTCTGGATGAGGTGGGAAACGTGGACCTGGACCGGGTGTATACGTCGCTCAAGCAGCAGGCCCAGAAAGGCCCCGTTACCTTCCAGGTGCCGCTGCTTGGCGCGGTAACCATCAACGAGCAGGATGTGGACAGGCTGTATACGTGCATTTTGCAGTCTTGAGAGGAGTAGCGTATGAAAGAAATCAAGGACATCGTTAAGCAGATCAGAGATGAGCTGGAGGACGCAGAGCGCTATGCCAAAGAGGCGGCAAGGCTGAAAGATGTGCGCTCTACCGATTCTTCCACTTATGCGGAGCTGGCTCGCCAGGAGCTTGGCCATGTGGACAGCCTGCACAAGATGGGCGTCCGCATGATCGACAAAGAAAAGGAACTCGGTCAGCAGATCCCGCCTGCCATGCAGGCAGTCTGGGACTGGGAGCATGAGCAGATGATCGATCGTGTGGCGCGGATCAAGAGCCTGTTGAGCATGGCCTGAATCGACTTTTAAGATGTAATAAGGATGTAATAAGGCAAATTTTTATTTAATTTTGCTCAACAAATGGAAATAATAAAAACGCTAGAGCCGTTGTGGCTCTAGCGTTTTGTGGTCCGAGTGGCGAGACTTGAACTCACGACCCCTTGACCCCCAGTCACTAAAAAGTGGATGTTTTCCAACGGTTAGAGCTGCTTTGGTTGCAATAAGAGTGTAATAGTTTTTGTTAACACTCCTTTTTTAGATGGCGTCAGTGATCTTTCGGAGATCATCCAAATCTACGTCCTGATAATACCGCAGCTGCTCGTCGCTGGTGTGGCCGATCAGGGCAAGTTTATCCTTATCGGCACCGTCTACCCGCTTCATCAGCGTGGCAAAGGTATGGCGGCAGGAGTGCGGCGTATAGGTGTGACGCTGATGACCATGGACTTCAAAGGTCGGATTTTCCAGCCCAAGTGCATCCAGCACGCCGTAAAACATGGCCCGGTATCCACGGATATTCAAAGTTCCGCCATCCAGCGCGCAAAATACCTGCCCGGTAGATTTCCCCTCAGTCAGCCGATCTATGATAGACTGTATCTTTGGGGAGACCGTTACTGTCCGGTTTTTACCGGCTTCTGTTTTTGCGCCGCCCACAAAAGCCCTTTCTTTGGCGCTATAATCCTCCACACGAAGCGCCAGGAGTTCCGAAGGCCGGAACCCAAGGTAACACTGCGCAAGCACGTAGTCGGCGCCTGGTACGCGGCCAGAGGCTTTCCTGATGGCTTCCAGATATTCACCAGGTAAACCGACGCCGCCGGCCCCGTTGTCGCCGCTGATGGTGAGATAGTCTGCCAGGTTCAGCTTTTCCGGGAAATATCCCCGCGGGATCCCATATTTGTACATCAAGCCAACAGCAGTCCTCATGTTTTTTCTGGTGGACTTTCCACGGGGGCATTCATCAATGCACTCCTGGAGATCATCAATGTCCACGTCAGCGGCCTTTTGGGCGTAAAGAGGTTTAAAATATTTGAAAGCAGATTTGTAGCAGGTAATGGTATCCGGCCCGGCCTTGTGGGTTGGCAGCCAGAGATCATACAGCTGCTGGAACGTGGTGTTTGCCTTACGTTCCGCCTTTCCTGCGGCCGTCTGATCTTTGCCAAGCAGCGGCAGGGCGTCAACCGCGTCTTTTTTCTTTGCGAATGTCTTACTTACTGTTCGACGGAGTTTGCGGCCATCATCGCTTAAATACCAACCAAGGATTTTTACTGCTTTATATTTCCCGTTTGGCAGTCGCACAATGCTGCCTTGCCCGTTGCCACGGCTTTTAGGCCGCTTTGCCGGAACATCCTGCTTGGCGCCGCACTGGCAGCAATATGGCCCGTCCGGAACGGTATTTTTGCATTTTCGGCAGATCATAGCGCCACCCCCTCCCCTTTTGAAGAAACGCCCCGGAGCTCCGGGGCGTTTTATTATTTGCGCGGAGCATCGTCCACCGTCACGTATCGGATGGATCCATCCGAAGGGTTGATCATATCCCAGTACAGACGGGCAACCATGATCATGGTGAGCAGCTGCATAATGATGCCGGCAACGACTACCAGGATGGTGGCGTTCCGCCACCACTTGCGGTCCTTGCGGACTTCATGCATGGCCGTTTTGTGGGCCTCCTCCTGGATGGCCACGGTCTTGCAGACCAGCGCTGCCAGCTTCTCCGGGTCCGTTGGGAGATCTTCCGGGAAGAGCTCCCGCACATCCATGTCCGGCTTTGGAAGCCCCGCCAGATCATCAATGGAGCAGCCCAGTGCCGTTGCCATGCGCCTGAGGGTGTCCATGCTGGGATTTTGCGTGGCGCCGGCGCGAATTTTGTTGATGGTGTCCGCCGGGAGGTTTGCCGCCGAAGCAAACTCCGCCGTGGTCATGTTTTTCAGCTCCTGGTAGTATTTCACGTTTTCGGCCAGGGACATGTTTGCCGCCTCCTATTCAGCCCGCTTTGCCGTTCAAGCGTCCCCGTTTGCCGCCGTTTCTGCGGCTTGCCATGGTTGCATATTGCATTTGCCGCGCCGCTTTTGCTATGGTCAGGACAGACCCAGGAGAGGCCGGGCGCCCAATCAAAACACCTGCGGCGCAGGGACCGAGGCCCGGTAGACCACCAGGCGCCGGCCTCTTTTGCGGTCAGCTCAGACCGCCATCCTCTCTCACGGGCTCGTCGGTCTCCGGACCGGCGGGCCCGCCCTCATAATTTGTATTATTTATAGATTTCATCCGTAATAACGTAAATATAGCTTATAGTTCCATCACCATTATTAAATGCATCTATGCTGTAAAACTCCGTATTGTCATTCCAGCGCCAATCGCCCAAATTATCATAGGAGCCAGTTTTGGCCTGCTCTTTTGTTAACCCAATTAAAACTGCTCCGTTTTCGACCAACGATCCGTCAGGAGGATAAATAGTAATACGAGCAGCCTTATCTTGCAAGAAGGTGATTTCTTCACCGCCGGCATAGGTATTAGAAATAGAGCTTATTTTTTCTCCAGAATTTAAGGTAAAATTCCCGTTTTCACTCAAAACCGGATCGCCTAACACGGATGCGACTTCGCTTTCGTTTTTATTGGCAATTTGAAAAATATCTATGACTGGTTCAACTGTTGGCTCTTCTGGTTCTGATGGTGTTTCTTGCGCAGAAGAATTGTCACCTCCGCAAGCGCAAAGTAAGGATAAAAGCAGCATAGAAACAAAAACAGCAAATATTCTTTTCATCCCAATAACCTTCCTTTTTGCGTGCCCAAATCGGACACAATTTATTTTTTGCCCCACTTTAGGGGCTGGATCACATTGCCTCTTCGGATGCAGCGGACAGGCCAAAAGGCTCCAGAGCGAGTTTCACCATCTCTCTGGCACGTGCATCCGCATTTCGGTATGCCAACAAAAGCTGGCGTTCTTCGTCGGTCAGATGCTCATTTTCCGGCCTGGTTCCGTAATTTAGGTAGTCCGTGGTGGTCCCGAGGACCTCTGCAATACGGGCCAAATGCTTGGACTTTGTACAGGAAGCGGATACCCTGCGGCGCCAGTTGCTTACTGTATCATCAGATACACCAACTGCGGAGGCGAAATCCTTCTGCTCCTTAAATTGTTTATCGACCAGTTCAAAGATGCGGTCAATGATGTCCAAAGGAATCACCCCTCCTTTTAAAAACGTAAAAACTTCGTTTTATATTTTGTAGGTATTTCACAAATTCGAAAAAACTTCGTTTATTGCGTTGACAACCGAAAAAACTTCGTTTATATTAACATCAAGATAACAAACGGAAAGAAAACAAACGGCTTAAAAAAAGAAAGGGGGTGCCGGAGATGAAGAAGATCATCAAACGCTGGTTTTGCGTGGTTTGCGTTGAAGCCGGCCTTTTGGCTGTCATTGCATTTTGCGTGGGAGCCATTTTTTCCAGAGGCGTCTGGGGAATTAACACAGTGCTATGCCCGCTGATCGTGATCGGGTCCTTTTCCTATTGCGCATACCAGCTGCACAGGGCGATCAATGATGCCCTTCCCGACGAAAGAAGTCCAGATCTGCGCGCATATCAGCCTGGATTCTTTGCAATTTCTTGTCGATATGCAATGCATCATTCTGAGGATTCTCACCCCAGTCGAGAAGAAGACAATACATCTGCTGAGCAGCTTGATCGATAACGGGCGGCGCATACAGCTGGAGCTGAAGAAGCGCGGCAGACAGCGCGTCACGCTTTCGTAAATCGCAATGATTGTACATGAAATCATTGACTGCAAAAATGAAATTCTTGTACACAGCCGTCATTTCCGAGAAGTAGGAGCCAGTCAACTGCGCGCGTCTACTTTGGCGAATCGCCCAAGCAGACACGCAGACAGATATTAGTGATGTCACTGCCATGATGACGGAGATTATTTTTTCAAACAAGCTGCTCACTCCACGAAAAGTTATCTTTATGAAAAGTATAGCACACCCACAAAAATGTTTCAAGGGTGAGGAAAGGAGGAAGAGAATGACCAGAATCAAGCAGCTCCGCGAGGAGTTTGGCATGACACAGGAGGACCTTGCAAAAAAGCTGCATGTGGACAAGGTATCCGTCTGCAACTGGGAGCGGGGCTTCCGGACGCCGCGGATGAAAAGCATGATCGAAATGTCACGTATTTTTAATTGCAGCGTTGACTACATTCTGGGCTTGAGCGATATGCCCAGGGATACCGCATGAGAAAGGAGGAGACAGTATGCTGACATTGAAGGACATCGAGAACATGGACCGGTCCACATTGACGCCGGCCATCGTATCCAGTTATCTTGGCTGCGACCAGCAGACGCTGCGGCTCCAGGCCCGCCTCCGGCCGGACCTGCTGGGCTTCCCGGTGGTGTGCGTCGGCAGCCGAGTGAAGATCCCCAAGGAGCCGTTCCTGGCTTTCTGCCGGGGCGAGATCGACATGAGGAGGAAAGCGTGAGAACGGTATCGTTGAACGAGAGGTTTCCGCTCATTTACCGTATCACAAAAAAGGAGGAAACACCATGCCGGGAGAGTACCTGAATCCGTACCAAAAGGCACGGAAAACGACCTGTTTGACCCAGGAACAGGCAGCGGAGCGGCTTGGACTTTCCGCGGAAAGTCTGAAACAATATGAGCTGGGCAAGCGTGTGCCATCCAATGCGGTGGTCTGGCAGATGGTGCAGATCTACGATACATCGTGGCTGGCGCTGGAGCATCTGCGGGATACCTCGGAGGCCCTGGGCGTTTTGCCGGAGGTTACCGTGCAGAGCCTTCCGACGGCAGCCATCCAGCTGATCAACCGGGTGCTGGACTTTGCGGACCGGCATCGGGACCGGCAGCTGCTCCGCATCGCGGAGGACGGCGTGATCGATGAGGCGGAGCGGCCCGAGTTTGACGACATCGTCCGGGATCTAGACGGCATCGTCGGCGCGGCGCTGCAGGTCAAATTTACGCCGGGCATAAAAAAAGGCCGCCTGGATGTGGGCGCATCCAGGCGGCAGGATCTCAGACTTGCGTCAGAGATCGATCGCAAGAATAATATACCACACATGCGAGCTGGACGCAAGCACAATTTTGCCCGGGAGGGAGGTGCCCTCCTGTGAGCGGGACGGCGTTTGTGTTCATGCTGATCGGCGTGGCCACCGTGAGCTACAAGTTCGTGGCTTTCGTGGCCCGCCTGGATGAGGAGAGAGGGTAATCAGATGCCAGAGAGCCGCATCAAGGGAAAAAAGAAAGACTTCACGTTAATCTACAATTCCGTGCTGAAGGACCCGAGGCTGGACTTAAAAACCATTGGCCTGTTCGCCATTATGCAGTCCTTTCCGGACGAATGGGAGTACAGCATCAGCGGACTGGCTGCCCGGGCCCGCATCGGGCGGGACAGTGTGCGCAAGTGCCTAAAGCAACTGGAGGATGCGGGGTATCTGCTGCGGGAACAGGGGCACCAGAAAAACGGAAAATTTGCCTGCAATACCTACGTTTTACAGGATGAGGCTCCACCGTGTACTGAAAAACCGTATACGGTAAAACCGTCTACGGAAAAACCGTTGACGGAAAATCAGACACAAGTAAATAAACACTTAAGTAATATTAATACCCCCCTTAATCCCCCCACAGGGGGAAAGCGCACCGGTAGGCGCAGAGGGGCCAAAGAAACCGCAGCTTGGATGCCAGATCGGTTCGAGGCATTTTGGGCCTGGTATCGGACCCATGTCCGGAATGAGGACCGGCAGGGCGCCATCCGGGCATGGGACAGGCTCAAGCCGGATGAGGAGCTGATCGCCCGCATTGGACGGGCTTTGCAAAAGCAGCTGTTGACCGATCTCTGGGCGGCCGGTAAGGGCCGGCCTTACGCGGCCACGTACCTCAACAACGCTCGCTGGGAGGATGCTGAGGGCCTGCCTCCGGCTCCCTCCGCACCTTCGCCGGAGCGGGAGGTGTTCGGATGGCAATGACATCCCAGGAAAAACGGGACGGCTCTCTGGAGGCGGAACGCGCTGTCATTGGCGCCATGCTCATCGAGCCGGACATCGTGCGGGACGTGGTTGGCAAGGTGTCGGCAGAGGACTTCCTGTATCCAACCAACCGATTGATCTTCCAGGCAGCCAGAGCACTTTTCCGCGCCGGTGAGCCTGTGGATGCCATCACCATTCGTGGCCGCATTGGCCAGCAGTACTCGGACTATCTGGTCCAGCTGATGGAGATCACGCCGACGGCCTCCAACTGGGCCGAGTACGCGGAATTGATGCACGAGCAGACTACCCTGGCCCGCATCCGCGCCTTGGCTGACAAGCTGACGGCCGCTGTGACCCTTGAGGACTGCCGTCCGGTGTGCGCCGACCTAGGACAGCTGCTGGCAGACGGCCGCAAGGTGGACGCCTGGACCATGCGGGAAATGCTGGACGATTTCTTTACCAGCCAGGACCCGGAGGCACCGGCTCCGGAGTATATCACCACCGGTATCCGGGAAATTGACGAGGGCTCCTTCACGGAGCGGGGCGACGTGATGATGATCGGCGGATATCCATCCGACGGAAAGACAGCTCTGGCGCTGATGTTTGCCTATCACATGGCAGCTGATCACAAGGTTGGCTTTTTCTCGCTGGAGACCAGCAAGCAGAAGGTCCGGGACCGCATGGTGTCCCACGTGGCCCAGGTAGATTTCAACGACATCAAGCGCCGTCGTCTGGACGAGGAGGATTGGACATCCCTAGCAGCTAAGTCCGCCGACTGGTCCAAGCGGGACCTGACGGTGCTGCGGGCATCCGGCATGACGGCAACGGAGATCGAGGCCGTCAGCCAGGCATACGGGTTTGAGATCATCTTCATCGACTACATCCAGCTGGTGCAGCCGGAGACGGATCGACGTGCTCCACGCAGCGAGCAGATGGCGGATGTGTCCCGTTCCCTGCACGCCTGGGCACAAAAGTCCCAGACGCTGGTTGTGGAGTTGGCCCAGCTGACCCGCCAGGAGCGTTCCGGTGGCTGGAGAGAGCCGGATATGCATGATCTCAAGGAGAGCGGCCAGTTTGAGCAGGACGCGGATATTATTTTCCTGATCTACCGGCCAAATCCCAAAAATGAGGACTTGGACCAGGAGAAAAACCGCATTTTGAGCATCGCGAAAAACAAAGAATACCGGCGCGGGAAGTGGCCGCTGTACTTTGACGGCGCCCGCCAGACGTTTTCCATTGGCGTTGAAGATGACGGGAAAACGGTTTTGCGGCAGCTGGTATCCGCCGGGAAGCAGGCGAAGGCGAAAGCCCGGGCAGAAGCCCGGGGTCAGCAGACTATGGCGGAATTTCAGGAGCTTCCGGCCAGCGAGGCGAAGGACGTTCCGTTTTGAGGAGTGACAGTTTGTACATAGGACAAAAATTGATGCTTGTGCCCACCATTTACGGTGGATTTGGCGATGAGCTGCGGGAGCCGCATCCATGCAGGGTGGTGTACATCAACTGGGCGCATCGGTACTACGTGGTGGAGTTTGACTATAACGGCCGCAAGTTCCGGGAGGCGTTCCACATGGCGCCGCCGAAAGCACCGGAGCCGGAGGCGGATTCCAGAGGGTTCCATCGGGCGCATGGCCCAGTATTCGGGCGGATGCGGCCTCGCTGGTAAATAACGAGAGAGGATGAAAAACATGAGATCGATCGCAATTATGAATAACAAGGGCGGCGTCGGCAAGACTGTCACCGCCATCAACCTGGCGGACATTCTGGTCCGGAAATACCACAAGCGGGTAGTGCTGGTGGACTGTGATGGGCAGATGAATCTCACCCGGTTTTACCTGCCGGAGTTTGACCCGGAGATCAATGTCAATCTGGCGGACATTTTGCTTGGCGACGGAGAGACGGTATGGAGTGACAATGTAGTCCCTCTGCAGCCGCGCCTGGACCTGCTTGCGGCATCCCAAGATCTGTATGATTTGGACCGACGGGCAATCCAGTTCGGAAAGAATGGCATCGTGCGGCTTGATGATTTTGTCGTTTGTGCCCGGGAAGACGGCAAAGTGGATTACATGATCTTTGACTGCCCGCCCGGCTACACGGTCGCCAGCGTAGGCGCGTTGATGGCGGCAGATGAGGTAGTGATCCCTATGCTGCTGGATGGCTTTTCCCACACCGGCATGGAGGACATGCAGCGTCAGATCGCCGTACTTAGACGCACCAATCCGTGTATCCGCATTGCTGGCGTGCTGCTGACACAGTGGCACAACAGCGAGGTGGTACGGCAGGGCGAAGCTCTTATTCGGGGCATGAACGTCCCTGTATTCCGGCAGACCATTCGCCGGACGGACAAGGTGCCGGAGAGTACCTATGACCGCCAGCCAATGGCGGTATACAGCCCCACAAGCGCAGCCACCCGGGATTACTTGGCGTGGGTCCGGGAATACCTTGGGGAGGTGTGACCATGGCATTTGATATTTCTAAATTTGCCTCCACCATTAAGCCCGTGCCCGATTCAGATACGGCGTGGATCGCCCTGGATGACATCTACCTGAATCCAAAGAATTTCTACCCAAAGCCGGACCCGAAAGCACTGGAGGATCTGGCGGAGTCCATCGATGCCAACGGCATTCTGGAGCCGCCTACTGTTATTCGCGACGGCGAACAATTCCGCCTGATCTCCGGGCACAGCCGCATTGAGGCGGTGCATCTTCTGGAGATGAAGGCACCGGAGGACCCGCGGTGGAGCAAGGTGCTGTGCAGGATCCTGCCGCCCATGACGGATGACCAGGAGCTGACGGCGGTGATCGAGGCAAACCGGCAGCGGGTAAAACCTAACTGGATTCTGGCGGAGGAAGCAGACCGGCTGACAAAAGCGTACATCAAGCGGAAGGAAGCCGGCGAAGATCTTCCTGGCCGCATCAGGGACCGGGTGGCGGAGGCCCTTCAGGTAAACAAAACCAAGCTGGCCAACCTGTCCGCTATCAAGAACGGCCTGAAGGTGCCCGGCATTATCGATGCGTGGAAGCAACAGCGCATCCCGGAGGCTGCCGCCCTGGAGATCGCCCGCATGGACCTGAATACGCAATACCGACTGCTGGACTGGATGATCGACAAGGGCAGGAGCTACACCATCAACGAGGTGCGGAAGTTCAACACCATCTGGACCTTCTGCAAGCATAAATGCCCGGAGACGGCCGGCCTGTGCCCCAATGCGGAACAGATGTACAATGCGCACTATCGCGGAGGAAACTTTTACTGTGCCGGATGCTGCAAGAGCTGCCTGAAGGCGGACGGCTGCACGGCGGTGTGCCGGTACGCCAGGAAGGAGGAATATGGGGCCGGGATCGCATCTCCTCCGGAGAAGAAGCCGCTCAACCCGGCGGCGAAAGATCCCCGTCTGGATTACAGGACGCAGGTACCCACCTTCTGCAAGCGGGTGCGGGAGCTGCGTGAAAAGACCGGGCTCAGCCGTAAGGAGTTCGCGGAGAGCATCGGCGAGTATCCGGGTACATACAGCGCCTGGGAGAACGCCAGCATGGGCGGCAGCGGAAGCATCCCGAAGCTGGCCCTGTGCCTTGGCACCACCACGGACTATCTCTTCGGCCTGACCGATGACCCGAAGCCTCCGGCGGCACAGCCGGATGGACAACTCATGATCTCCGGTTGGATGCCCGGCGGAACCAATCCGAGAGAACCGTGTTATGCGGCGGCCATTTTGGATTTTGGCGGCGGCCAGCCAGTTCTTCGAAAAATCGTATACTGGGACGGCGCTGCTTGGCGCTTCCGCCCAAACGGCGAGACCATGTCTTTGCTTCCTGCCGTCTGGATGGCACTCCCAGATTACAGTAAGGAGGTTCCTAATGACACGAAATGAGCGGCGGAGGCGGCGCCAGATCCTGTCCCGCGCGGCGGCGGTGATCTTCCTGCTGGCCCTGTGGGGCTGGACGCTGGCGCTGATCCTGGCATGAGGCGGCCCCGCCCGCCTTGCGG
>OBLI01000557.1_pt1 | contig 39717 bp, 31 predicted proteins | sample 1519701 | NCBI WGS metagenome assembly OBLI01 (sample SAMEA3663005, study PRJEB22513) | pig gut metagenome | biome: pig gut; feature: pig-associated habitat; material: faeces | place: France | collected 2012
CCTCCCCGTAGGAGAGGGGAGTGAATAGCCTGAGCTATTGAATTCTTCACTCTTCACTCTTCGTTCTTCACTTAAAAGAGGCTATCGAATTCTTCACTCTTCTCTCTTCGTTCTTCACTTAATAAGCTCTTCCTTTCCAACGGCGCCAGCCCTTTTTTACCTTTTTACCTTTTTACTTTTTTACCTTTAAAAAGAATGCCTCGTGCCTGTTTCCAGGTCTGTCTGACCTCAGACTGATGTGGAGCCAATAGATGCCGTGGGCGGGGTTGTGTTCAAGGATCAGTTGGTCAAAGGGGATATTTTGCTTTGCGAAGCCAAACATCTTTTCTGACAGTTCGCGACCGCCGGTGTGGATGTCGGCTGCCTCGCCCAGCACATGCTGCGACGTGGGCGACCCTCCCACCAGGGCGTTGAGCTTCTTGCAACGAAAGCCGCTCGTTATGCGAATGACGCCAAACCTGTGGCGCATGGGCTCCAGACTCTTCACACACAGAAACCGCAGACGCTCCACCTCCCTTGGTCCAGGAACGTTCTTGACCTTATGACGACGGGCGGTGCCCGACTGCGTAAACTCGCTCAGCTTGAAGTGCTCACTCAACTGCTGCTTGAGGTCCACATCTATAGACTCGTCCTTAACCTGCTCTCTCACAGTCTCGTTCTTAGCCACCTCTCTTATAGCTTCTTTCTTTATCTGTTCTATAACCTTGTTTCCAGTTTTTTTGTTCATCGTGTTTTCCATATTTGTTTTTTTTTTGAAGTAGATTGTTTGTAAAAATATGGGCGCACTATGGCGCCCATATCGTTTTTCTCTCGTTTCAAGAAATTTTCCCGTCTTAAGAAATTCTTCCGTTTCAAGAAATTCTTCCGTCTAAAGAAGTTCTCTCGTCTCAAGAAATTTTCTCGTCTCAAGAAAATCTCTCGTCTCAAGAAGTGATGACAAGATCTTTGCCGTGGTCCTCGGGCGGCGGCAGAAGCACCACCTTGTTGGCGAGCGGATTGCTGATGCCTCTTTCGAACATGAGCCAACAGAAGCGCCAGAGCATGGTGGGCATATACATGCCCTTGCGGCTTTCGGCCATATAGCTCAGACGGTACAAGGTGTTGGCGTTGTAATGGGCATGGAGCCGGTCGAAGAACACCCACACCAGTTGTCTGAACGTGGCCGGTTCGCCCTCTTTGGTTCTGATGATCTGCGCCTCATATACATAATGCACGATCTCAATGAGGTCGGTCTTGGTGCCAATCCACTGAGCATGGTCCTCCTCCTTCAGTTTGAACCATTGCGTTGCAATCTGCACCATTCGCCTCTTGCCTTCCTCCATCTGTTCTCGCGTGAGCGAGAGTTCGCCGTGTCCGGGAATTAGTCCCACAACAAGGTTCTTGCTGCTCAAGGGCCTGGATTTCAGTCGTCTGAACCGCTCATAAATGCCCACCTGCCGCATGCTCCGATGCTTAAGCCTTTCTCTTGAACTTGTAAACACCTCTTTCGAGCATGTGATCATCTCGTTCTGGCTTTCCTGCTCCTTGTTTGGGCTTTCAAGCCTTGTCTTTGCGCTTGCCAGCTTTTTGTTCGCGCTTGCAAGCCTTTCATTTGATTTACTCATCATTTTTACACACACATTTTAATTAATAATTAAGGGTCAGATTGTTCTGTCTGTTTTCCTTTTCCGTTTCTTTTACCTTAACAGGAATCAATTTACCTTTTGTTTGTCTTAATAACTTTTTCCACATTTTACACACTTGTTAGTTTTATAAATATTTGTTTTGCTTTTAGTTTTATGCTAAGACTAATCTTTCCTAATGCGGTTGCAAAATTAACGTTAAAGGTGGAACAAACATTTCCATGCGCCATCTTTTTTCATGTCCAATCGTTAAATGAGGTGAAACGTACGACGGTCATAAAAAATTGTCCCTATTGTCTCTATTGTCTTTACTCCCACGCAAGGAGCATGAGCCAAGGATAAGCTGAGATTGTTTTTTTAAGAAATCAATGGGTATAAGCCGAAGAATGGGCATCAAATTTTTCAATCAACGCAAGGGGCATAGGTCGAAGAAAAAAGCCCCTTTTTTGTCTTAAAAGCCCAAGAGCGGACGGTAAAAAACAAGCGGTCAGAAAATAGCAAAAAGACAGAAAAAAGGGCGTTTTACTTACGCGAAAACTTAACAGATGTTAAAAACCTCCTGGTTTTGTCAAAGAGCCCATTTGAGGCTGTCAAAGGGCCTTAATGAGCTCGTCAAAGAGGCTCTTTGAGGACGTCAAAGAGGCCCTTTCACATTGTCACTAAAGCATACTTATTTCTGACGTTTTGCTTTCCGCTTTTTCCGCCTTTTTTTGCAGGTTTTGCCAGCCTAAAAATATCGGTTTCAGCCAGCCTAAAAATCGGTTTCAGCCACCTTAAAAATCGGCTTCAGCCCGTATAAAAAAAGCAAAGACTCTCACCTTTAACAAGTGAAAGCCTTTTGCCCCTTTTTTATCAATTTAACTTTTACTTCAAAATCTTCTGTTTTCTCTTCCTCCCCGTTTATCGTTCCTTCTTAAACGTTATGGGCAGCGTGGCGGGCTTTTTGTTCAGTCGCACCACGGTAGAGTAGGTGCCCTCGCCAGAAGCTGTCTTCTTGCTGTAGGTATGGTCGAAGGACACGGTGTCGTCTTTTGTGCCGTCGTTCCAATGGATGATAAACTGCTGGTTCGTGAGGTTTGTCTTGCCGCCAAACTCGCCAAACTGCATGAGATAGTTGGTCGTTCCAACGGGCTTGTAGAGCCACAGGCCGTAGAAATTGTCGGTAGCCTCGTGGGGCACGCCCGTGGGCAACTCCTTGGCCGAGGGTATGGTGTCGAGCTGATAACTCATGTCTCCGAAGCTCACGGTCACGCTGTCCTTCAGAATGTTTCCCATGGCCTTGGGGTCCAGCAGGTTGGTGCCGTCGTTACTGAGAACACGCATGGAGATGGTGTAAGGAGCCACATAGTCGGGGTCGGTGGGGTCGGTGGGGTCGTCGTTGCTGCCACAGGCTGTCATGAGCGCCACGGCCACCACGGCCACGATGCTTGCAAGGGTCATTGCCATGCGGCGCAGCTGCTGTAGGGGTGAGTTGAGGATGTTTTTGTTCATGTTCTGTTTATGAAATGTTTGTCGCTATCTCTCTTTAAAAGTACAAAGTTACGAAACATTGCACGGCCACAGGGTGCAAACAGCCAACATTAATATTATTTAACAGCGCGAACAAGCTCCCTCTACGGCTTTTAGCCTAAATTTGTGTTCTTAAAAACAAAGAAACCAATGGCACAATTAAGCATCATCATACCTGTTTATCGCGTTGAGCAGACGCTCGACCGCTGCGTGAGGAGCGTTCTCTGCTGTGAGCGCCGCGACATAGAGGTGTTGCTCGTCGACGACGGGTCGCCCGACAGCTGCGGCACGCTCTGTGACCAGTGGGCAACGCGCGACGGCAGGGTTAGGGTCTTGCACAAGTGCAACGGCGGACTGAGCGATGCCCGCAACGCCGGCATAGAGGCCTCGCACGGCGACCTCCTGATGTTTGTCGACAGCGACGACGAGCTTGCCCCAGGCACCATTGAGGCTGCCATGAAGACAATGGAGGAGGATGAGGCTTGCGACATTGCCGAGTTTGGGGTGCTGCGCGTGAGCCGTTCTTCCGACGACAAAGAGGAGAGGACTTGCAGCAAGCCTGTGGATGGTTCTTGCAGCAACAAACCGTTGTTCCTGGAAGGAGAGCTCGTTTTTGATCCACAAACCGTGTCAGAGACCCATTATGCCGACATGCGGCTCTATTGGCTCCGCACCCGTGCCTACACCCACTCTTATGCGTGGAACAAAATCTACCGTCGATGGTTGTTTCAGGATGTGCGTTACCCTGTGGGCCGTGTGTTTGAGGACATGTTCACGCTGCCACAACTGCTGCTTCGTGCCAAACGGCTGCGCATCATGCCTCATGGCTGCTACATCTACCACATCAACTCCTCTGGCATAACGGCATGTGCCGACCACGATGCGTCCATGTATGGCATGCTGCTCACAGCCAGTTTAGATGCTTGGCGTGTGCTTGACATTGACACCGCGCCGTCTGCCATGCGTGAGCTTCAAGACCTCTATTACATGCACATCCTTAACATTCAGATTGATTATTATCGTCTGGCGTGCAATAAGGGTGTGGTGCTGCCCATGCGTTGTGTGGTGCCGTGGCGCCTGCCCCGCAGGTTTGTGCTTAAGGCTTTTGCTCTTCATCTGCTTGGTGTGGAAGGTGTTTGCAAGCTCTTTTCTTTTTTTAAAGCCAAAAGGTCTTTATAAAGCCAAGAGATTCTTCTGAAAACAATAAGGATATTATTTCTTAACACTGCCTCCTTGCGGTTTTTAAAAGACAATAGAGACAATAGGGACAATTTTTTTTGATTTGTCGGTGCAATGACAACATCAATTAAGGATGTAGAAATTCAGCGAAAAAACAAATCAAAAAATTGTCTCTATTGTCTCTATTGTCTTTAAAATCTCCGCAAGCAAAAACCGCAAGGAAGATAAAAACATCTTGACTTAAAACACGCTCCTTGTCTTAATATCCTTATTGTCTTTTTAGCCAACGCAAGCGAGCAAAGCCAGGCGCATCATTTTTTTCTGATAAGCGTCAGACCGTCGCGGAGAGGCAGAATGACGCGTGTCACGCGCGTGTCTTGTGCCACGAAATCGTTGAACAGCTCAATGCCGTGCGTTTGCTTGTCGTGGTTATAGGCGCTGTCGACCACATGGCCGTCCCACAGCGTGTTGTCGGCCATGATCACGCCGCCGGGGTTCATGAGCGGCAGAATGTTTTCATAGGTCTCGAGATATGTGCGTTTGTCGCCATCGAGGAATGCCATGTCGAAGGTCACGCCGAGCTTTGGTGCCAGCAGGTTAGCGTCGCCGATGGTGAACGTTATCTTGTCGGCATAGGGAGAGTTTTCGATCCATGGACGGGTGAAATCTTCCATCTCGTCGTTTATCTCGAAGGTGTAGAGCATGGCACCGTCTTCCAGTCCCTCGGCCATGCACAGCGCACTGTAGCCGCTGAACGTGCCTATCTCCAGAATGTTTTTGGGACGCATCATCTGCACGAGCATCTTAAGGAGTCGTCCTTGAAGGTGTCCGCTCGCCATCCTGCCGTGTATGGTGTGTATGTTTGTCGCGCGATACAGGCGGTAGAGATAGTCGCCTTCGGGGTCGGAGTGGGAGAGGATGTAGGAGTCGAGGGTTTGGGGAGCACCACCGGAAGCCCCTCCACTGGAAGCCCCACCCCCTCGCCGCTCATCGCGGCTCACCCCTCCCCTTATGGAGGGGAGTGATATGCTTTTGTTGTTTGAGTCGTTATTCATAAAATTTATCTTAAGCTCTGCTTTTCCCTTGCAACGGCGTCAGCCTTTTTTACCTTTAAACGTCGTCAGCTTTTTTACCTTTTTACTTTTTTGCCTTTAAAAAGATTTTTCACTTTTCGTTTTTCACTTTTCCCTTAAATCGGCGTCAGCCTTTTTTTACCTTTTTACCTTTTTACTTTTTTACCTTTAAAAAGATTTTTCACTTTTCGTTTTTCCCTTTTCCCTTTTCCCTTAAATCGGCGTCAGCCTTTTTTTTACCTTTTTACCTTTTTACTTTTTTACCTTTAAAACTCCTTCCACCGCCAGTCGGTAGCTGTCGAGGCCGAAGCCGGCGATGACGCCGAGGCAGGCACAAGAGATCATCGACTTGTGGCGAAACTCCTCACGCTTGTGAACATTGCTGATGTGAACCTCTATCACGGGACAACGAAGGGAACGGATGCAGTCTTGCAGGGCAATGGACGTGTGGGTGTAGGCGCCGGCGTTGAGCACAATGCCGTCGACAGCACCGTAGCCTACCTCCTGCATCTTGTCGATTAGGCAGCCTTCGATGTTGCTCTGATAATAAAGCAGCTCCACCTTGCCCGCATATTGCGCCTGAAGCTCCTTAAGATATGCGTCAAACCCTGTCGAGCCGTAGATACCCGGCTCACGAACACCCAACATGTTGAGGTTCGGACCATTGATTATTTGTATTTTCATATTAAAAAAAATTAAAGCCCCACCCCCTCGCCGCCTTTGGCGGCTTACCCCTCCCCGTAGGAGAGGGGAGTGAATGGCTAAGGCTATTGAATTTTTCACTCTTCGTTGGCTTTCCCTTCGGTCGCCTTTATAAACCTTTTCGTTTTTCCCTTTTCCCTTAAATCGGCGTCAGCCTTTTTTACCTTTTTACCTTTTTACCTTTTTACCTTTAAACGTCTTTTCTGCAAAATTAAACATCTTTGGCGAGATGGGCGAACAAAAATGAGGGAGAGTTAAAAAAATGTCGTAAATTTGCGTCACTTATCCACAATGATGTGGATATCTTGCAAAAAAACATTATAAGAAATCATTGTTGGTTTTATCTTTAGATAACCTTCATGGCTTTCTTTTATAGATAACCCTTATTTGTCTCATCTTTTAAAGAACCGTTATGGCAGAATCAGCTTCACATCATGACAACTCGCCTCTTCTTCCGACGATTAAGCTCTATGTGCGCTACCTTCGTCTGGAGCGTAACCTGTCGCCTAACACCATTGAGGCCTATCGCAACGACCTGGCACACCTTGAGGCGTTCATGATGCGTAACAACCTGAAACTTGAGAATGTGACACTCGAACAGCTCCATACGTTCGCTGCCTCGCTGCACGAGTATGGCATCACGCCACGCTCACAGGCTCGCGTGCTCAGTGGCGTGCGCTCGTTCTTCAGGTTCCTCGTGCTCGACGGGGTGGTGGAGAGCGACCCTACAGAACTGCTGGAGTGGCCCTCGCTGCCTGAACATCTGCCGGTGGTGCTCACCCTTGAGGAGATTGACCGCATAGAAGACTCCATTGACCTCTCCAAGGCTGAGGGAGCACGCAACCGCGCCATCATTGAGGTGCTGTTTTCTTGCGGTCTGCGCGTTAGTGAACTGGTGAACATGAAGCTCAGCGACCTGTATTTGGAGGACCGGGTGCTGCTCGTTCGCGGCAAGGGCAACAAGGAACGTCTGGTGCCTGTGAGCAACAAGGCTATCGTCGACCTTAAGCGTTGGTTCTTCGACCGTAACCTGATGAAGATTAAACCGGGCGAGGACGATTATGTGTTCCTTAACCGACGCGGGGCGCACCTCACGCGCACGATGATTCTCATAATGGTTAAACGGCAGGCTGAGGAGGCGGGCATAAAGAAGACAATCTCGCCCCACACCTTCCGCCACTCTTTTGCCACGGCTCTGCTTCAGGGGGGCGCCGATCTGCGCTCTATTCAGGCTATGCTCGGGCACGAGAAGATAGACACCACGCTCGTCTACACGCACATAAGCAACGAACAGCTCCGAAAGGCTATCCTTGAACACCACCCGCGAAACATCTGATTCGTTAAGAAGACTATTGTTCCTTAACTATCGCTCCTGGCGGCTTTTAAAAAGACAATAGAGATGATTCTTGTCGCTGCTCTTGGCGTTTTTTTAAAGACAATAGAGATGAGTCTTATCTCTGCTCCTGTCGTTTTTTTTTAAAGACAATAGAGACAATAGAGACAATTCTTTGATTGTTTTTTTCTTGAGGTTTAGTTTCACCAGCAAGTTAAAAATTGTCTCTATTGTCTTTAAAACCTCCGCAAGCGGTCCAAATAAAAAAAAGTTTTGTTTTAAAAAACCTCGTTAGCGAAGAAAAATATTGTCTTTACAGCCAGAGTAAGGAAAAAATGAAAAAGGCTGACTTCACAGCCAGCCTTAACCTATTATACAATAACATTATGAATATTTTTTATTTCTTTCTTTATGGCTATAAATTTCAACTATCTTTTATGCGTCTTGTAATCTTGTTTCTGTAACAAAAAACGATGTCTTTGTTTTACGAATGCAAAGTTACGCTGTTTTTGCCATGTGCGCAATACCTACAAATAGTGATTTTTATGCTCTTAAAGCCATAAAAGCCCTTGAATCATAACCTTATTGCTCATTATTAGCCTTTGTTTTATGCCCCGATGGTGCACCACATCGTAATGAGGAACGGCACGGAGAAGTCGGTCACGAAGCCGTGGTAGATGCTCAGCGCCACATATTTCTGGCCCGAAGCCTGCGCTATGATGGGTAGCGTGGTGTCCATGGTCGTGGCGCCGCCAGCCGTGATGGGGGCCAACGGCCCGAACAGTTTTGCAAGCATGGGGGCGAGCAGAAGGGTTATCATCTCGCGCACGATGTTGGCAAGAAGGGCGATGGTGCCCAGTTCGGCGCCACGATATTCGGTTATGAAGATGCTCGACAGCGAGTAGTAGGCGAAGCCGCTGTCAACGGCAAGACACGACGTGAGGCTACGCTGCTGAAAGAGCGTGCACAGGTCGCTGCTCATGACGACATAAGCCACCACCGCACCCATCCACGAGCCGAGTATGGTGACGAGGGGCAGGAGGGCGAGACGCGGCGACAGACTCTTGATGTCGCGCATCATGTTGGGGTTGAGGCCTATGCCCATGCCAACAAACAGCAGTAGGGCGCAGAGCGCCACGAAGCTGGTCTGGCTACTCATAAACCATGACGGCAAGCAGCCGCTGTGGCCCACGAAGAGGCCGAGAACAAAGAACGCTACCACTATAAGACTGCCTTTCATTGCTCCCCTCCTCCTTTCTTTGCTGTTTTCCACAACGCCCATGCCAGCACGCAGCTGCCCACGGTGGCACACACCGACAGCAGCAGGGCTTCCACGCCGAGCGTGGGCAGAGAGGCTATGATGTGTTTGTCGCTGCCCACCTCCAGGCCTAGCATGAACAGCAGTAGCCAGATGAGCCATGTGGTGGCCTTGCCAGACCATTTGTTTACGGCGCTGACAAGAGGCGCTGAGGTTGTCCTTGTGCGCACGGCGTAGCCTATGCCTATGCCGAGGAAAATGAAAAGAATGACTATAAACATGTTTTTTATTGGTTGTAAGCTTCTTTCTTAAAACGTTCTTACGCTCCGCGGGTGCCAATAATCTCGCGGAATATTAACATCAATTATTCGCGCTCCGCGCGTTTTTTTTAAACACTAATTTCCATTAATTGAACATTAATGAACATTAATACGCGCTTTGCGCGGAAATTCATGGTTCATTAATTTATAAGTAGGTGTTCAAAATTAATCGCATATATGAATCTAATAAAAAAGGTTATGCTTTCAAATGCCTCTACGCCCTCTTTTGGTCCGTATGCCCAGCTCTCATCGGTCGTGTAGCCCGCTACACTCCCTCTTCGGAGCTGAACATCCAGACCAAAATAGAGCATAGAATCATTTAAATTAATTTTGAACACCTACTTAAGTAATACGCGCCTCGCGCGAAATATTGATGTTCATTAATGTTCAATTAATGGAAATTGATGTTTTTTAAAAAACGAGCGCGAAGCGCGATGTAAAAAATAAGATATTTTTGCGACAATAGCAGGTCTCTCCACTATTTCTTTCCGCTAAGCTTCTTAAACTCCTTGCGAGCCTTCTCCATCTGCTTTAGGAAGCGGTCGGAGGTGTGGAGCTTGGCGTATGCCACAGAAGCGTAGAGATAGCCGGCGTTGACGTCGCTCTGCCAGTGGGCACCCACGATAACGCGACTCTCGCCGTAGAGGTAGCCACGGTTCACGATGGCCTCGGCGCGGTCGGGATTGATCTCGCTGAGCAGCAGGGCGGCGCTCCAGCCGAGGATGGTGTGGCCCGAGGGGAACGAGCCGTTCTTTGACAGGGCGGCATCGTCTTTGGGCTGCAGCGACGGCTCATGGAAGACCATGAACGGGCGGCGGCGCATGAAATGGTTCTTTGGGTTCCAGCTTATCTCGTCGCAGGTGGGCAGGGCGTCAAGGAGCAAGCGGTAGATCTCGGGGGTCTTCTCCTTGGAGATCTCCATTCCGAAAGGCTCGGCAAACTCGCGGCACACCACCTGCAGGCCATACTCGGCATCGGCCTTTGCCATCTCGCCACGCTCGGTGGCACGCACGCTCTTGCCCCAGAGGAAGCGCGAGAGGTCGTAAGAGAAGGCCGCTGACAGGCTGTCGGGCGGCGTGAGAGGTGTCTTTAGCATGTTGGGCATCTCCTCGGGGGTGAAGTAGGGTTCTGCCTTGTCGTTCTGTGCTAACACTGGGGTGCATGACATTGCTGCCAACAGTGTGGCAACGATCAGTTTTCTTGTTTTCATCTTGTTTGTTCTGTGGTTTATATCGTTGTTATAAAAACATTTTACATAAAAAAGTTGTTCTTCTGTCGTCTTCTTTTCCTGTTATTGTTGCTCCCATTCATATTCTTTCTTTTCTTCATCATGAGGGTTGGGTCCATAGGGGTTGTCGCCTGGCGTAGATGGCAGAAGCATGAAGATGAACAATATGAGGTTGCCAACGGGTATGATGCTTAGCAATAGAAGCCATCCAGGCATGTTGCCGTCGTGCAGACGGCGCAAGGTTACGCTGAACATGGGTACGATGTGTATGAACAGCGCGAGGCCCGACAGCAGTATGCTTAAACCCATGAGGTTGGGTACCAAGCCGCTATCGTCGTCTTGTAGATTGCTGTCCATAAAAACCATGATGGTAACCAAAACAAAGCAAAGGATGAGTAAGTATAAGCAGAAAAACCAATACTCGGAGCGTGATGCTCTGCCCCTGAGCGTGAAAGCTTTGTGGTAGCATTGTTTTATGGCAGAGGTGAATGTCATAATCTTTAGTTTTTTATGATTTATGTTTTTTACCTTTTTACCTTTTTACTTTTTTACCTTTAATCAGTGTGCCTCCAGCCAGTTTTCTCCCCATCCCGAGTCGGCAACGAGTGGAACCTTCAGGCGGTAGGCGTTCTGCATCTCGGTGAGGACAATCTGCTCCACGATGTCGCGCTCTTCGGGCACAACGGAGAAGTTGAGTTCGTCGTGTACCTGAAGGATCATCTTTGAGCGCAGACGTTTCATGTGGAACTGCTCATGAATGCGGATCATGGCAATTTTTATGATGTCGGCAGCCGAGCCTTGTATTGGGGCGTTTATGGCGTTGCGCTCAGCAAAGTTGCGCACGGTGGCGTTGCCCGAGTTGATGTCGGGCAGGTAGCGTCGGCGGTGGAAGAAGGTCTCGGCGTAACCCTTCTGTCGTGCTGTCTCCTTGGCCGCCTCCATGTAGAGCTGCACCTTGGGGAAGGTCTGGAAATAGCCGTCGATGAGCTGCTTAGCCTCGTCGCGCGAGATCTCAAGTCGCTCAGCCAGACCGAACACCGTTATGCCGTAGATTATGCCGAAGTTGGCACGTTTAGCCTTTGTGCGCTGGTCGCGTGTGACGCTGTCAATGGTCTCCTTATATATCTTTGCTGCCGTGGCGGCGTGAATGTCATAGCCTTCGCGGAACGCCTCTATCATGTTGTCGTCGCCGCTGAGGTGTGCCATGACGCGCAGCTCGATCTGCGAATAGTCGGCAGAGAAGAAGAGCTGTCCCGGCTCAGGTACGAAGCAACGGCGTATCTCCTTGCCGTCTTCTCCGCGCACGGGTATGTTCTGGAGGTTGGGGTCAGAGGATGACAGACGGCCTGTGGCTGTGACCGCCTGGTTGAAGGAGGTGTGGATGTGGCCTGTGCGCGGGTTTATGAGCTTTGGCAGGGCGTCGACGTAGGTGCCGAGGAGCTTCTTCAGGGCGCGGTGGGCGAGGATGTCGGCTACGATCGGACTCTTGTGTGAGAGTTGCATCAACACCTCTTCGGAGGTGACATACTGTCCTGTCTTGGTTTTCTTGGGCTTGTCCACGATCTTCATCTTGCCAAACAAGATCTCTCCCACCTGCTTGGGCGAGGCGATGTTAAACTCTTCGCCCGCCTCCTCATAGATGCGCTTCTCAAGGTCGTTCATGCGCGCGGTTAGCGTCTGCGACACGTCTGAGAGCGCCTGAGAGTCTATGCGCACGCCTGTGGTCTCCATGTCGGCGAGCACGGGCACGAGCGGCATCTCTATCTCGCTGAACAGCTCCCATGCTCCTGCTTCGCGGAGCTGCGGCTCAAGCACGTTGTAGAGCTGAAGGGTGATGTCGGCATCTTCGGCGGCGTAGGGGCACACGTCGGCGGGCGGCACGTCGCGCATCGATTTCTGGTTTTTGCCCTTCGGACCGATGAGCGTGTCGATGGTGATGGTCTGGTAGTTGAGGAGCACCTCGGCCAGATAGTCCATGCCGTGCTTCTGTTCGGGGTGGAGCACATAGTGGGCGAGCATGGTGTCGAACATCGGGGCTGCCATGACAACGCCGTAGCGCATGAGCACCTCCATGTCGTATTTAATGTTCTGCCCGATTTTCAATATTTTTGTGCTCTCATAGAGCGGTTTAAAAATATTAACAATTGTTTGCGCCTTTTCACGTTCGGCAGGAACAGGCACATAAAATGCCTTGTGAGGCTCGATGGAGAAGCTCAATCCCACCAGTTCGGCGTCGATGGCAGAGGTTGATGTGGTCTCTGTGTCTACACTGACGAGCGGAGATGTCAAGAAAAAGTCACAAAGTTTCTCCATTTCTCCCTCATCCTCAACGAGTTGGTAAGAATGTTTTTCGGTGTTAACGCTTTTTTTTGACGTGTTTTCGAAAAGATCTTGGCTCTCGGGCGCACTTTCGGCAAATAAATCGAGCTGCTGATTAACCTGTTTTGGTTTATTTTCAGATTTGTTAAGAATTTTGTCAGCGAGACTCTTAAACTCCAGTTCGTCGAAAATTTTTCGCAGTTCTGCACCGTCGGGTGGGGTGACGGCCAAAGCGTCGAGGTCGAGGTCTATCGGCACGTCGCGGCGTATGGTCGCGAGAAACTGTGACATGCGTATGTCGTCGACAGCTCCCTCAACCTTCTCGCGCAACTTGCCCTTGATCTCGGCTGTGCGGGTGAGCATGTTGTCGATGCTTCCAAACTGAGCAATGAGCTTGGCGGCGGTTTTCTCGCCCACGCCGGGACAGCCGGGGAAGTTGTCGGCAGAGTCGCCCATCAGCGCCAAGAGGTCGATGACCTGTGCCGGGGTGTCGATGCCATATTTTGCTGCCACCTCTTCAGGGCCCATCTTCTCGTAGCCTCCGCCGTGGCGCGGACGGAAGATGAAGACGTTGGGAGCGACGAGCTGGCCATAGTCTTTGTCGGGGGTGAGCATGTAGGTCTCTATGCCCTGGGCGCCTGCCTTGGTGGCGAGGGTGCCTATCACGTCGTCGGCTTCGAAGCCGTCGGCCTGAAGCACGGGTATGTGCATGGCTGCAAGGATGTTCTTGATCACGGGCACAGAGGCACGGATGTCTTCGGGCGTGGCCTCGCGCTGCGCCTTATATTGCGGGAAGGCCTCGTCGCGGTAGGTCTTGCCGTGGTCAAACGCTACGCCTATGTGGGTGGGCTGCTCCTTCTGCATGATCTCGTTAATGGTGTTGACAAAGCCCATGACGGCTGATGTGTTCATGCCCTTCGAGTTGATGCGCGGGTTCTTGATGAACGCATAGTAGGAACGGTAGATGAGCGCGTAGGCGTCGAGAAGAAATAATTTGTTCATTGTCTGCTGTGGGGTGGGGTGCTTGGTTAAACGTTATGGTCTGCGACCTTCTGGTCTTTGTTAGGGGCCTTGCCCTTCTTGTTTGTCTCAGGCTTAAGCCCTCTTGCTTTTGTTATGGAGCAAGCCTTTTTTGTTTCTGTTCGGCTTTCGCCATTTTTGTTTTTATCAGGCTTTTATCCTTTTTTATCTTAGGATGATGTAAAATTACTAAAAATATATGATTTATCCCGATAAATGTAGTAATTTTGTGCAAAATTTTGTAGCATACAGTAGCGAGAAATGGATTATCTTTCAATTATTAAACATCCGATTGAGGCTGAACTCAACGATTTTGTGACACTCTTTAACCAGTCGCTCTCTCATGAAGACGGACTGCTTGGTAGCGCGCTCGAACACATAAGAAAGCGTGCGGGCAAGCGCATGCGACCAATGCTCATCTTGCTTATGGCGAAGAACTTTGGCGAGGTAAGCAAGGTGACGCAAAACTCGGCTGTGGGCTTGGAACTGCTTCACACGGCTTCGCTTGTGCACGACGATGTGGTGGACGAGAGCAGCGAGCGAAGAGGACAGGCATCGGTCAATGCCACTTACGACAACAAGGTGGCGGTGCTGGTGGGCGATTATATCTTGTCCACGGCTCTGCTCCATGTGGCACGCACAGGGTCGGAACGCATTGTTACCTATCTCGCCGAACTGGGACGCACGCTCTCTGACGGAGAGATCTTGCAGCTCTCAAACATCGGACGACGTGACATCTCGGAGGAGGTCTACTATGATGTTATAAAGCAAAAGACGGCGGCGCTGTTTGAGGCGTGCTGCGGCATCGGTGCCCTCTCGGCCGGTGCCAGCGACGAAGACATTGCCAAGGCGAAGCAGTTTGGACAAAATCTGGGCGTGATATTCCAAATTCGCGACGATATTTTCGACTATTATGACTCGCCGCAGATAGGCAAGCCCACAGGCAACGACATGGCTGAGGGCAAGCTCACGCTGCCTGTTATCTATGCTGTAAACTCGGCGAACGACCCCGAGATGACGGCTCTCGCCTTTAAGGTGAAAGACCATACCGCCTCGCAAGATGAGATTGCGCGTCTCGTGGCTTTTGCCAAGGAACATGGAGGCATAGAGTATGCCGAGCAACGCATGGAGCAGCTTCACGCTGAAGCCGTGGCTCTGCTTGACAGCATTTCAAGGAAAGCTCCTGACGGAGGTTCAGATGGTTCTTGTGGAGCTTCTGCTGTTAAGGCTGCTCTTATGGCTTATCTTGATTTTGTTATTAAAAGAGAAAAATAAGGAAACAAAAAAAGGGCTTTGGTGCCCTTTTTTTTGTTATATGCCTTTTTTGTTATATGCCTTATAGGTCTTTAAGGTTTTTATAAGGCTTATGTCCTTTAAGGTTTTTATAATATTTATGTCCTTTAAGGGTTTGGGCTTATGGGTCTTCAGGGGGTTATAAGCTTTTTACGACCTATCCCTTAACCCATAAAAGCCTTGTTTCCATCCTCCATTTCTTAGAAGAACTTGATGTCTTCGCCTTCGATCTCGCTCAGCAGCTGGTTAGCCAGACGGCTGGTGCCGAGACGGAACCACTTGTTGGTGAGCCATTGCTCGCCAAGAACCTCCTTGACGATGGTGTAGTAGGTGATGGCGTCCATGACGCTGTTAATGCCGCCTGCGGGCTTGAAACCGATCTGTATGCCGGTCTCATCATAATATTCCTTGATGGCCTGACACATGATATAAGCAGCCTCGGGGGTGGCAGAGATCTTCTCCTTGCCTGTTGAGGTCTTGATGTAGTCGGCACCTGCATACATCGACAGGATCGAAGCCTTCTTGATGTTTGAAGCTGTCACCAGGTCGCCTGTCTCAAGGATGACCTTCATGGCCTTGTCGCCACATGTTGCCTTAAGCTCAGAAATATCCTCGCAGCAACCCTCATAGTCGCCACACAGGAACTTGCCCACGGGCATCACGATGTCTATCTCTGTGGCGCCGTCTTTTATGGCCAGCGCAGTCTCGGCCACCTTAACCTCGATAAGGGCCTGAGAGCTCGGAAAACTGCCTGAAACGCAAGCAATCTCCACTCCCTCTACCTCCAATGTGTCGGCTACGATGCTTGCAAAGCAAGGATAGACGCAGATCGTTGCCACATGGGGCAGGTCAGGATACTGCTCGTCGAAGGCGTTGACACGGTCTGTGAAGGCCATGACGCTGGTGTCGCAGTCGGTGGTCTTGAGGGTGGTGAGCTCGATGCTTCCCATGAGGAATTTCTTCACCTCCATGGTGTCGTTCTCAGGCACCTTCTCGGTGATGATCTTGCGCACAGCCTCCTGCACGGCCTTGTCGTCGATGTCGGTGTTATACTTGCTCAGAGCTTCCTCATATTTGCTTTTCTGCTTGGCTTCTGCCTTTGCTTTCTCTTCTTTTAGAAAGTCGTCTTTAATTATTCCCATAGATTCGTTGTTTTTTTATTTTATTGTTTTCTTTTTCGTTGATATTTCTTTTCTGTTTTCTTTTCTGTTGTTTTTTTTGAGGGCCGTATAACGACACCTCATGATCCCTTCTCTCGCCATGCCAGACCTTGCGCAAGCTCGTTTCTGACAGTTCAGCATATCTAAAAAGGCTCCTTTTCTTGGTCCCTTCTCTCGCCAAGCCAGACCTTAAACAAGCTCGATTCTGCCCGTTCAGCTTATCTAAAAAGGCTCCTTTTCATGGTTCCTTCTCTCTCCATGCCAGATCTCAAGCAAGCTCGTTTCTGTCCGTTTAGCTTATCTAAAAAGGCTTTATGATGTTGTGCCGTCTATGCTTTTAGCGTCCATGAAACCGCTCGGCAGGTCTCTGCTTTTACAGATCCTTTTCCTTTTTGTCGGCGGTCAGTTTAGGGTTGTTCTTATGGCGTGTGGCGTCGCGTTTTGTTTTCTTTTCTATGCTCTTTTGAAGAGCCTCTGTGAGGTCCACGCCTGTCTGGTTGGCCAAGGCCATGAGAACCCACAGAATGTCAGCCATCTCTTCGGAAGGGTCTTGGTTTTCGCCCTCCTTAAAGCTCTGGTCGCCATAGCGGCGTGCCATGATGCGGGCAAGCTCGCCCACCTCTTCCGTGAGGCATGCCATGTTGGTGAGTTCAGAGAAATAGCGCACGCCGTAGGTCTTTATCCATGTGTCCACGGCCTGCTGTGCTTCGCGTATATTCATTTGTCTTTATTTTTTTGAAAGCCCCACCCCCTCGCCGCTTCGCGGCTCACCCCTCCCCTTAGGGCGGGGAGTGAATGGCTAAGGCTATTGAATTCTTCACTCTTCGTTCTTCACTCTTACCTTATAAAGGCATCTAGCTTGGCTATCGAATTCTTCACTCTTTGTTCTTAGTGTCCATGCAGATGGTTACGGGGCCGTCGTTAAGCAATTCCACCTTCATGTCGGCACCAAATTCGCCCGTTCCAACGGGCTTGCCCAAGGCAGAAGACAGCTTTGTGCAGAACTCCTCGTAAAGCGGCACAGAGATGTCGTGTGTGGCAGCACGCAACCATGACGGGCGGTTGCCTTTCTTGTAAGAAGCGAAGAGTGTGAACTGGCTAACCACTAATGCCTCGCCGTCAACATCGATAAGCGAACGGTTCATGACGCCATTTTCGTCGTCGAACACACGCAGAGCTGCCACTTTTCTTACCAGCCAGTCTACGTCTTCGCTGCTGTCGCTTGCTTCTACACCTAAGAGAATAAGGAAACCGTTGCCAATCTTCGACTTCACGTTTCCGTCTATTGTCACCGATGCATGGGTGACGCGTTGTATAACTGCTCTCATTATTTTGTGATTGTTTTTTTATTTCGTTGTTTCGCGATTGTTCTGCTGCTTTGTATCGCGATTGTTTTTTTCTTTGCTTTGCGATTGTTTTGCTCGTCGTTTCGCGATTGTTTTGCTTGTCGTTTCGCGATTGTTTATCTTTGCTTTAGGTTTTCCTGTCTTTTGCAAAGATACGATGTTTTAGGCAATTTTACAAGTCTGCGTTCCCTTTTTCTTTGAAATGAGCTTTCAGAATTGCTGCCTTGCTGCTGCCCACCACGGCTGCCAACTCGTCGTCAGAGGCCTCGGAAATGCGTTTCACGGTGCGGAAATGGTGGAGGAGAGCCTCTTTTGTCTTTGGTCCAATGCCTCTTATGTCGTCGAGCTCACTATGTAGGGCGTGTTTTGACCGTTTGTCGCGGTGGAAGGTTATGGCGTAACGGTGCACCTCGTCTTGGATGTGGGTGAGGACATGGAACAGCTCGCTGTCGGTTTTCAGACCGATAACCTTCTGTGGAAAGCCGAACAGCAGCTCGTTTGTGCGGTGACGGTCATCCTTTGCCAGTCCGGCAATGGGTATTCTCAGATGCAGCTCGTCCTCTATGACCTCGCGCACGACCTCCATCTGTCCCTTTCCACCGTCGGTGATGATGAGGTCGGGCAGGGGAGCGTCCTCTTCGATCATGCGTGAGTAGCGTCGTCTCACCACCTCCTTCATTGAAGCGTAGTCGTCGGGTCCTGTTACCGTCTTGATGTTATATTTGCGGTAGTCTTTTTTCGATGGTTTCATCGCCTTAAACACCACGCATCCTGCCACGGCATCGGTGCCCGATATGTTTGAGTTGTCGAAACATTCGATGGTGTAAGGCATCTTCTCCATGCCGAGCTTCTGTTGCAGTTCCTTCATGAGGCGTGTCTGTTTCTGCTCAGGATTGAGCTTTTCTGCCTGTTTTAACCGGTCAAACTTATATTGGCGGCAGTTCATCTCCGACAGTTCGAGCAGGTGCTTCTTGTCGCCTCGTTGTGGCACGAAGAACACGGCGTCTTTGAGGTGCCACTCCATCTCGAAGGGCACGACAATTTCTTTTGCTTCACTTTTAAACCTCTCGCGAATTTCGGGTATGGCGGTGATGAGCAGTTCCTCGTCGGTCTCATCGAGCTTGCGCTTATATTCGAACGTGAAACTTTGGTTCACGGCACCGTTGCGGACGTGCATGAAATTGATGAAAGCGTGTGAGCGTGTGTCGTCATCGGCAATGGAGAACACGTCGATGTCGGTTATTGTGTGGCTCACCACCTCGCTCTTGGAGCAGTAGCTCTCGATGAGAAGGTACTTTTGTTTCACTCTCTCCGCCGCCTCAAACTCCAGGTTCTCTGCCAACCGCTGCATATTCTTATAGAGCATGTCGCTCAGTTGGCGTGTGTTTCCTTTCAGGATCTCGCGTGCCTGTCGCATGTTCTCCGCATATTCTTCATAGCTCTGTCTTCCGATACACGGGCCGAGACAGTTGTGTATGTGATATTCGAGGCACGGTTTGAACGCACCCCGTTCCACCGATTCGCGTGTGAGAAGCAGACGGCATGTGCGCGGCTTGTAGAGTTTTTTTATAAGTTCGAGCACGGCATACATGCTTGCCGTGTTGCTGTAAGGGCCGAAGAATGTGCCGAACTTTTTGTTTATGTGCCGCGTTTTGAAGATGCGCGGATAATACTCGTTCGTTACGCAGATGCTGGGGTAGGTCTTTCCGTCTTTCAGAAGAACGTTGTAGCGGGGGTTGTATTTTTTTATGAGACTGTTCTCAAGAAGCAGAGCATCTTCCTCGCTGTTCACGACCGTATAGCTGATGTCCCAAATCTTCGACACCAGTACCTTTGTCTTGTAGCGGTCCACCTCTTTGTGGAAGTAGGACGACACACGGCGCTTGAGGTTCTTTGCCTTGCCCACATATATTATCGTGTGGCTCTCGTCATAGTATTGATAGCTGCCGGGCTTCTCCGGCATGTTCAGCACGATGTTCTTCAAACGGGCGAGGCGCTTTTCATTTTCTTCTTTAGTCATACGGCGTAACTTGTTGAGAAAGGGGTTGTTGTGAAGTTAATGTTTCATGTGGAACATTAAAGTAAAACTTTACGGGGCGTGTCTCTTCTTAAAAGCAAGATGTGTCTCTTCTTAAAAGATAGAGGGCGAACTGTCTGTCCGCCCTCTGCTTGTGTGTTATGACTTTTCGTTCGCTTAAATTTTGATAAGCGATGTTATCTCGATGTCTTCGTCAAAACCTTCGCGTCCGTTAAGGCCCTCGTTCACGAGCTCGATGATGAAGTTGCAGTAGACCTTCTTCGGGTGGAATTTCTTTACGAGGTTGCAAGCAGCCTTCATGGTGCCTCCTGTGGCGAGCAGGTCGTCGTGGAGGAGGATGATGTCGTTCTCGTCGATGGCATCGCGGTGGATCTCGATGGTGTCCTTGCCATACTCCTTAGCGTAGCTCTCCTGTACGGTGTCGCAAGGCAGCTTGCCCGGCTTGCGGCAGAGAACGACGCCGGCACCAAGCTCCAGGGCGAGTGCCGATGACATGACAAATCCGCGCGACTCGATGCCCACGATCTTTGTGATGCCCTTGCCTTTGTAGAGCTCGTACATCTCGCGGTTGATCTCCTTGAGACACTCCGGACTCTTAAAGAGAGTTGTTACGTCGCGGAAGTTGACACCTTTCTTCGGCCAGTCAGGAATGCAGCGAAGATTTTTTAATAACAGTTCGTTGTTTTCTTTCATTGTTTATTGTTGTTGATTGTTTGACTTGTTGGGGTGAGGATTTTGTTGTGGTGAGGATCTTTTTGTGGCGAGGATCTTTTTGTGGTGAAGATCTTGTTGTGGTGAAGATCTTGTTGTGGTGAAGATCTTTTTGTGGTGAAGATCTTTTTGTGGTGAAGATCTTTTTGTGGCGAGGATCTTTTTGTGGTGAAGATCTTTTTGTGGCGAGGATCTTTTTGTGGTGAGAATCTTGTTGTGGTGGGATGGAGTGGTAATGACAATTCTTCACTCTTCACTCTTCATTCTTCACTCTTCACTTTCCTCATCTGTGCATCAAGACCAGCAGGACGTTGATGTCGCTGGGCGATACGCCGGGTATGCGGCTTGCTTGAGCGAGAGTTTCGGGGTTTATGGCGGTGAGCTTCTGTCTGCCCTCGGTTGAGATCTCCTTGATGTCGTTATAGACAAAATGGTCTTTTATGCGGATGGTCTCAAGACGGTGCATCTTGTCAGCGATGAGACGCTCACGCTCGATGTAGCCCTTATATTTTATTCCGATCTCCGTTGCCTCCGCAATCTCGTCGATGCGGTTCGGCGACATCATGACCTGTTCCTTCAGAGAAGGCACAATGTCGGCGAGAAGTTGAAGCGTCACCTGCGGACGCGCTATGAGATCCGCAATCTTGGCGCTGCCGTTCAGCGGCGAGGTGCCTATCTGTTCGAGAGCGGCGTTCACGTCGGCAGGTTTCACCGATGTGTTGGCGCAGAACGTTGTCAGGCGACTGATGTTCTCCTTCTTCTGCAACCACCAGTCGTAACGTTCGCGCGTTGCGAGGCCGAGGTTGTAAGACAGCTCCGTCAGTCGGGCGTCGGCGTCGTCCTGTCTGAGCAAGATGCGGTATTCGGCGCGAGAGGTGAACATGCGGTATGGCTCGTCCACACCCTTCGTCGTGAGGTCGTCGATGAGCACGCCTATATAACTCTCGTCGCGTTTCATGACCAGAGGGTCGCTGCCAGAGCAGAGTAGGGCGGCGTTTATGCCCGCCACCGTGCCTTGGCCTCCTGCCTCCTCGTAGCCCGTGGTGCCGTTGACCTGTCCTGCAAAGAACAGGCCGCCGACCAGTTTCGATTCAAGGGAAGGCTTCAGCTGCGTCGGGTCGAAATAGTCATATTCTATAGCGTAGCCCGGTCTGTAGATTTTAGCGTCGCGCAGAGCCGGGATCTTGTGCAGCGCGTCGAGCTGCACATCCATGGGCATGGACGAAGAGAATCCGTTAAGATACATCTCGTTCGTGTTCTCGCCCTCGGGCTCCAGGAAGAGCGGGTGCTGCTGTCGGTCAGGAAACGTCGTGAGCTTTGTCTCTATCGACGGACAGTAGCGCGGTCCCGTGCTCTGGATCTGTCCGTTGTAGAGTGGGGAGTCGGCAATGGCAGCCATCAGCGTGGCATGCACCTCGGGGTTGGTGTAGCATGTCCAGCAGGGCAGCTGTTGCAGCGGCCGTCCCTCGCCCATGAAACTGAACCTGTGGAAATCGTTCTCGCCGTCCTGCCGTTCCATGTCTTCAAAATGGACCGAGCGGCGGTCTATGCGCACCGGCGTGCCCGTCTTCATGCGTTGGGCTGTTATGCCGTGACGTGTGATGCTCTCCGTGAGGTTGTGCACGGCAGGCTCGGCACACCGGCCGCCCTCCACCTTGCGACGCCCCACATGCATCAGTCCGTTGAGAAACGTTCCCGCCGTAATGATGGTGCATCTGGCGTGAAACTCCACGCCCCACACCGTCTTCACGCCCGTGGCGACACCGTCCTTCACGACAATCTCGTCGGCTTGGTCTTGCCACACGTCAAGGTTGGGTGTGTTGTCCAAAACTGTGCGCCACTGCCATATAAACTTTCCGCGGTCACACTGTGCTCTTGGGCTCCACACCGCCGGTCCTTTGCCTCTGTTGAGCATGCGAAACTGAATGGCTGTGGCATCGGTCACGAGGCCCATCTGTCCTCCCAGCGCATCGATCTCGCGCACTATCTGTCCTTTGGCAATTCCGCCCACGGCGGGGTTGCAGCTCATCTGTCCAATCTTGTTCATGTCCATAGTGATGAGGCACGTTTTAGCGCCCATGTTGGCGGCTGCCGTAGCGGCCTCACAGCCTGCGTGTCCACCTCCTATGACAATGACGTCGTAAAAGAAATTCATTATGCAATTTTTATTTTTGGCAAAATTAAGAATAAAAATTGATTTTTGCCTATATTTGCTTTGTTTTATCATTAAAATATAGTATTTTTGCATTCTGAAACGGGCTGTCTTATACCTATTATAAGGTATTGCTCAGGCTTGAGGTGCATCTTATATAAGACAAAGCGTGTTCTTAAGATGTTGCCCACACACGGTGACCGTGCGGTCGCCCCCACATCCCCTCCGGATAAACATTCTAACATTAAATAATTAAATTTCAATCATTTATGTGGTTAATCAATTCAACTATCGGTAGAAAAGTTGTGATGTCTGTAACTGGCGTTGCGCTTATTCTATTCTTGACATTCCACATGTCAATGAACGTTGTGGCTCTGTTCTCAGGCGACGCCTACAACATGATTTGTGGAGCCCTCGGCGCCCACTGGTATGCCGTAGTAGCAACTCTTGGACTGGCAGCTTTGGCCGTGCTCCACATCGTTTACGCCTTCTGGCTGACGATGCAGAACCGTGCCGCCCGTGGCTCAGAGCGCTATGCCGTTGTGGCAAAGCCCGCAGGCGTAGAGTGGGCATCTCAGAACATGCTCGTTTTGGGCATCATCGTTCTCGTTGGCCTTCTGCTCCACTTCTGGAACTTCTGGTACAACATGATGTTTGCCGAGCTCGTAGGCTTTGAGGGAGTGTGCGCACCTGCTGACGGCTATGGCTGGATCCAGCAAACCTTCAGCAACCCCGTGTTCGTTGTTCTCTACATCGTGTGGCTCGTAGCTCTGTGGTTCCACCTCACCCACGGCTTCTGGAGCGCCATGCAGACCTTTGGCTGGAACGGCAAGGTTTGGTTCAACCGTTGGAAGGTTATCAGCCAGGTTTATTCAACCCTGCTGGTCCTCGGCTTCCTCGTGGTAGTAGTAGTGTTTGCAGCAAAGAACCTTTGCGGCTGCTGCTAATTAAAACATCAACAATCAAAAATCATAATTCAACATTATGGCTAAGACAATTAATTCAAGAATCCCTGAAGGCCCCGTGGCCGAGAAGTGGACCAATTATAAAGCTCACCAGCGTCTGGTGAACCCCAAGAACAAACTGAAGCTCGACGTCATCGTTGTAGGTACAGGTCTGGCAGGTGCCTCTGCAGCAGCCAGCCTCGGCGAGATGGGTTTCCATGTGCTTAACTTCTGCATCCAGGACTCTCCCCGTCGTGCTCACTCTATCGCAGCTCAGGGTGGTATCAACGCCGCCAAGAACTATCAGAACGACGGCGACTCTGTTTACCGTCTGTTCTATGACACCGTGAAGGGTGGCGACTACCGTGCCCGTGAGGCTAACGTTTACCGCCTCGCTGAGGTGTCTAACGACATTATCGACCAGTGTGTTGCCCAGGGTGTGCCTTTCGCACGCGAGTATGGCGGCATGCTTGCCAACCGTTCGTTCGGTGGCGCACAGGTGAGCCGTACCTTCTACGCTAAGGGTCAGACCGGCCAGCAGCTGCTCCTCGGTGCTTACTCAGCACTCTCAAAGCAGGTCAACACAGGCCGCGTAAGCCTCTACACACGCTACGAGATGGAAGACGTAGTAATCGTTGACGGACGTGCTCGCGGTATTATCGCCAAGAACCTCATTACAGGCAAGCTCGAGCGCTTCTCTGCAAACGCCGTGGTAATCGCTACTGGTGGTTATGGCAACACATACTTCCTCTCTACCAACGCTATGGGTTGCAACTGTACTGCAGCCATCCAGTGCTACCGCAAGGGTGCATACTTCGCAAACCCCTGCTACGTACAGATTCACCCGACATGTATCCCCGTTCATGGCGACAAGCAGTCGAAGCTTACCCTTATGTCAGAGTCGCTTCGTAACGACGGCCGCATCTGGGTTCCCAAGAACATCGAAGACGCCAAGGCCCTGCAGGCTGGCACCAAGAAGGGTTCAGACATTCCTGAGGAAGACCGCGACTACTATCTGGAGCGCCGCTATCCCGCCTTCGGTAACCTCGTTCCCCGTGACGTGGCTTCTCGCGCCGCTAAGGAGCGTTGCGACAAGGGCTTCGGCGTGAACAACACGGGTCTGGCTGTGTTCCTCGACTTCTCTGAGTCGATCAACCGCCTCGGCATCGACGTTATCCGTCAGCGCTACGGCAACCTCTTCGACATGTACGAGGAGATCACCGACGTTAACCCCGGCGAGAAGGCCAACGAGATCAACGGCGTGGCTTACTACAACCCGATGATGATCTACCCCGCTATCCACTACACAATGGGTGGCATCTGGGTCGATTATGAGCTGATGACCTCTATCACAGGTCTGTTCGCCATCGGCGAGTGCAACTTCTCTGACCACGGTGCAAACCGTCTTGGTGCTTCTGCTCTTATGCAGGGTCTGGCCGACGGCTACTTCGTGCTGCCCTACACCATCCAGAACTACCTCGCCGACCAGGCTATCTGGCCCCACATCCCCACCGACCGTCCCGAGTTTGATGAGGCCGAGAAGGGTGTACAGGCTGAGATTGACCGCCTGATGGGCATCCATGGCAAGCGCTCTGTCGACTCTATCCACAAGGAGCTCGGCCACATCATGTGGGAGCACGTTGGTATGGGCCGCACAAAAGAGGGTCTGGAAGAGGGCATCAAGCTCATCCAGAAGATCCGCAAGGAGTTCAACACCAACCTCTTCATCCCCGGATCGAAAGAGGGTCTGAACGTGGAGCTCGACAAGGCTATCCACCTGCGCGACTTCATCCTCATGGGAGAGCTTATCGCACACGATGCTCTCTCACGCGAGGAGTCATGTGGCGGTCACTTCCGCGAGGAGCATCAGACTCCCGAGGGCGAGGCACAGCGCGATGACGAGAACTTCTTCTATGTAGGTTGCTGGGAGTATCAGAACAACGACGAGACAGCTCCTGAGCTCATCAAGGAGCCGCTCGAGTATGAGGCAATCAAGGTACAAACTCGTAACTATAAGAACTAGTTTTCTTTTTAGTTGACAACTTAAAAAAAGATTAAGACAATGGCAAACATATCATTCACACTGAAGGTGTGGCGTCAGAATGGTCCTCAGGCAGAGGGTCATTTCGACACATTTGAAATGAAGGATATCCCCACCGATACTTCCTTCCTCGAAATGCTCGACATCCTGAACGAGCAGCTCATCGAGAGCGGCAAAGAGCCGTTCGTTTTCGACCACGACTGTCGCGAGGGTATCTGCGGCATGTGCTCGCTCTACATCAACGGACATCCCCACGGTCCTAACCAGGGCGCAACCACTTGCCAGCTCTACATGCGTAAGTTCAAGGACGGCGACGTGATCACCGTAGAGCCTTGGCGCTCTGCTGCCTTCCCCATCATCAAAGACTGTATGGTGGACCGCTCTGCCTTCGACAAGATCATGCAGGCAGGTGGCTATGTGAGCGTTCGCACAGGCCAGCCCCAGGACGCCAACGCCATCCTTATCCCCAAGGAGGATGCCGACGAGGCAATGGACTGCGCTACATGTATCGGCTGCGGTTGCTGCGTAGCTGCATGTAAGAACGGTTCTGCCATGCTCTTCGTAAGCTCTAAGGTGAGCCAGCTCGCCCTCCTGCCCCAGGGTCGTCCCGAAGCAGCAAAGCGTGCCAAGGCCATGATCGCCAAGATGGAAGAGCTGGGCTTCGGCAACTGCACCAACACCCGCGCTTGCGAGGCTGAGTGCCCGAAGAACGAGTCAATCGCCAACATCGCCCGCCTGAACCGCGAGTTCATCAAGGCTAAGTTGGCCGACTAATTCTCTGCCACAGAGACCTTATTGGCAAGACGCTTGCATAAGCAAGACACGTCTTCCTGATAAATAAAACAAGCGGATGCGTCGCACTATAGATGTGCCTCGCATCCGCTTTTTTCGTGTCAAAAAGCAGCTTATTGACAGCTCTGGCAAGCGACAAAATCAAGCGCGGCGACGTTCGCTTGAGATAAATGCTCATAACATTCATAAGAAAGTTCACTTATTTAATGGTAAGAAAAGTTGCTTCATAAAGGCAGGAGCTTTCTAAATGCAAAATAACAGAGCAAGGCCTCTAATTAAAGCGGATGCAGCGACAAGGTTTCGTGTCCTACATCCGCTTTTTCCATTTGTTCATCAATTCCTCCATCTCTTTCCACCATCTCTTTCCTCCATCTCTTTCCACCATTTCTTTCCACCGTTTCTTTCCGCCATTTCTTTCCACCATTTCTTTCCGCCATTTCTTTCCGCCATTTCTTTCCACCATTTCTTCCTTCATCCCTATACAATCCCTCTCTCAACCTCCTAATGTTTTCCGCAATCTTTATGAGCGCATAGGCCTGGCAGAGGGCTGTGGCGAAAGCGAAGAAGGCACGTTTGCCACGTTCGCACACTTGGGTGCTGTGGTGTTTTTCAACTTCATGGGCTTTGTCTTCGCCCTTGGCGCGCCTAATGTCCTGCCCTTGGTGTTTGCCAACCTGTGCTTGGCTGTGCCCACCACCGTCATCGACTGGCGCCGCTCTCATGGCCGCACCCCCATGCACTGGCTTCAGCTGTTTAACCAGGCGTTCATGTGGATGTCGATGGGTGTTCTGTTAGCTGCCTGGATGGTGTGCCAAATGTTCATCAAACTGCTGGAAATGAAGAACGCTTCAGATAAGGCCGAGGACCAGGCTGCGGCGCGTCGACGCCAAGAGGAGGGCAACTCCTTCATCGTGAGCGACGGCAATGGCGGCACCTTGACCATGAACCGCATTGGCGACACTGACGATTTCGCTTGCTCCGACGGTCATACCTACACGCGCTCCGGTGGCAGTAGCGGCTATTATGGCGACTACGAAAAGAGATATTGATCCCGTAGAAAGACTTTTTCTGTGTAACATTGGGCTGGGTGTGCATAATTTTATTAATTTTGTAACGAAAAAAACATAAAATAAATGCACATCTCGTACACATCTCTTAAGTTTGCAACCTCGCTGCTTGTCCTTGCTACAGCGGTTCCGACAAGCATGTGGGGGCAGACGGTTCATGCCGATACCATACATGCCGACAGCGTGTCTGCCGACAGCATTTCTGCCGACAGCGCTCGCAACACGCCGCGTTACACCAACATAGGCATAAGCACCAGTAGCACAACGGCCGACGGTCACCGCGTGAAGACCTTCAACCTCGGACTGCTGGCTGCCGCCGACACGCTCAGTGGCTTTCAGCTCTCGCTCATCAGCGGTGCGGGCAAGATGTGTGGTGTGCAGACGGGTGCCGTGCAGACCGTGGCGCGTGAGATGAAAGGTGTGCAACTGTCAGCATTGAACAACATTGCGGGCAACAACATGCGCGGCTTGCAGCTTGGCGGCGTGAGCAACATGGCAGGAAGCGTGGAGCGCGGCCTGCAGGTGTCGCCGCTGCTCAACCTCTCCACGGGCGTCATGCGCGGCTTGCAGATAGGCTCTTACAACTATGCTGACTCGCTGCGCGGCGTGCAGCTCGGCGTCATAAACATTGCCGTGACCCATCCGCGCGGCGTGCAGATGGGGCTTGTCAACTATACCGCCGACACGGGCGGACGAAAGATCGGTCTTGTCAACATCAACCCCTCTACACGCATCGACATCCTTGCCTTCGGCGGCAACACGTCGAAGCTCAACGCTGCCGTGCGCTTCTCCAACCGCTCGATCTACAGCATGCTCGGCGTGGGAACCCATTATATGGGCTTGGACAAGAAGTTTTCGGGTGCCCTGTCCTACCGCCTCGGACAGTATGTGTGGCTCACGCCCCACTGGATGCTTGGCGCCGACCTCGGCTTCAGTCATATAGAGACCTTTGCCGAGCGCTCGTCAGACCGTCCGCACCGTCTCTATTCGCTACAGGCGCATCTCAACACCGAGTGGCGTTTCTGCAAGTCGGTGGGCGCGTTCGCCTCTGTGGGCTACGGAAACACGCGCCATTATGGCTCTGGCCGCCTCTATGAGGAGAAACTCATCTTGCAGGCAGGTCTCGCCTTTACCTGGCCCCGTGCCACGCAGCAGCCGTTCACCTTGCGCCGTTCTGTCCTTGACGACGCCCTCTCTCAGGGCGACCCTTACACGCTGTCTGCCGACTCGTGCTTCGCTCTTGCCCCTCGTCGCCGTCCGTGGCTCGCAGCTGTTGAGGCGGCGGGCATAAACGCCTTGGTGTTCAGCTACGACCGCTGGATCGCCAACGCCTCCTATTCGCGCATATCGCTCCACAGCATACGCCACAACTTCAAGACGGGCTTTGTGTGGGACAACGACCCCTTCTCCACAAACCTCTTCGCCCATCCCTACCACGGCAACCTCTATTTCAACTCGGCGCGTAGCAACGGCATGTCCTTCTGGCAGTCGGTGCCTTATGCCGTATGTGGCAGTTTGATGTGGGAGTTTTTGGGCGAGAACGAGCCGCCGGCCATCAACGATGTGTTTGCCACCGCCCTCGGCGGAACGTGCATCGGCGAGATGACGAACCGTGTGTCGCACCTGTTTCTCGACGACAGCAAGCGCGGCATGTCGCGCTTCGTGCGCGAGGCGCTGGCCTTTGCCGTGAACCCCATTCAGGGCTTCAACCGCATTGTCAGGGGCGAGGCCTGGAGGGTGCGCTCATCACATAACCTCTACCACGACTATCAGTCCGTTCCCGTGCGCTTCACCCTGGGCGTCGGCACACGCTATCTTGCCGACGACGGCGCACTGTTCCGCGGCGAGATGGCCCCTTGTCTGGAGCTTGGCATGGAATATGGCGACGCATACAACGAGCGCACAAACCGCCCGTATGACTATTTCACGGCGCATCTCGACATCGGCCTCACCTCTAACCAACCCACCATGTCGGGCGCACACCTCTTGGGCCGTCTGTGGGCAGCCCCCGTCTATGTGGGCCGGTCCGTGGAGGCACGCTTCGGCATATTCCAACATTTCAACTATTTCGATTCAAAGGAGGTGAAAGACGGGTCTGGCACCGTGCCTTACCGCATCTCCGAGGCTGTGGGCCTGGGTCCCGGTATCATGGCGCGGTTTGAGCCGCAAGGCAGTCTGGAGAGTGTGGAGCAGAGCGTCTACGCCAGCGTGATAGTGCTTGGAGGCTCGAAGAGCGACTATTATAACGTGATCGATCGCGACTATAACATGGGCAGCGGCTACAGCATGAAGACGCGCACAAGGGTGCTCTTCCGGCGCGCCGGCTTCTTCGCCCTCAACTTCGACTATTATCGCATCTTCACATGGAAGGGCATTGAGAATATTGACACCTCCGACCGCGAGCCGCTCTACTATAACGTGCAGGGCGACAAGAGCAACGCTGAGCTGGTGGTGCTCAACCCCGTGTTCTTCTTTAACATCTCTCGCCACTGTGGTGTGGAGCTTGCCACCAACTATTATCTTCGCCACACTCGCTATGTCTACCATGACGACGTGCGTGCCAACACCTTCGATTTTAAGGTGGGGGTGAAATGGGTTATTTAAAGGTAAAAAGGTAAAAAGGTAAAAAGGTAAAAAAGGGCTGACGCCGCATTTAAAGGAAAAGTGAAAAACGAAAAGTGAAAAATCCTTTTAAAGGTAAAAAGGTAAAAAAGGGGCTTTGCCCCTTAAAGATTAATCTATGGCTTGCTCTTATGGGTCTAAGCCATATTAGCCTTTCCCAACGGCGTTAGCCTTTTTTTACCTTTTTACCTTTTTACTTTTTTACCTTTAAAAGAGCCAAAAGATGCCCTCTGGCCCTTCGTTGAACAACAGGTCGAGGACGCTGAGGTTGGGAAGGAAACCATGACGCTGAGCACGAACCTGATAATAAGGACGAGCCTCAAACTCGGCATCAGGCAACGGATGCTTGGGACGTATGGCATCGCGATAATCTACAAATAATGAGCATGCCGATGAAGAACCTAAGCTCTCAGCGGCTCCTCCTAAGCCTTTAACAGCTCCTCCAAAGCTTTCAGCGGCTCCGTCTAAGCCCTTAGCTCCGTCTAAGCCCTTAACAGCTCCTCCAAAGCTTTCAAAAGCCTCGCTTAAGCCTGCGGCATCTCCATCTAAGCTTCCGCTACCGCAGATGGTCTCATCGGCATCTATATAATGGTCAGAGAGCGTCAGGTCGGGACGCACGTCGAGCAGGGAGCAGAGGGTGTGGGTGATGTCGAGGTTGAAGTCGAGGAGATATTTCCAGCGATGCTCCTCAAAGAAGGGTCTTATGTCGTCGGCATAATATTCGAAGAAAGGGGTCTCGCCATACGCCGACACGAGAGCCTGCCAGTGGAGATGACGCCAGTTGCCGTGGTCGGAGATGCGTATGTCGCGCATGGCACATTTCATGCCGTCATAACGCTCTATAGGCACGGTGAGGGTCTGCGGACCATTGGCCGAGGCAATGACGCAACGGTTGCGGTAGGTCTGCTTGACAAAGTTGTCGTGCTGCTCTATGATGCAACGGTGACGGTTGAGCTTCTGATACCATTGAACGGGGCCGAAATAGGTGGTGGAAAGTAAAGCCCCTCCCCCTCGCTGCGCTTCGCGCGGCTCACCCCTCCCCTTATGGAGGGGAGTGATATGCTTGGGCTGGTCAGTTCTTTTTGCTTGAGAAAGGGATATTATTTCGGTTTCGCTAACTTCTTTCACCTTGTAACCTTCTTTTATCTCGTTACCTTCTTTTATCTTGTTACCTTTTATAGCCTCGCTTCTTTTTTCAGCCTCTCTGCCTTTTGTAACCTCGCTCTTTTTTGAAGCTTCGCAAGCTTTAAAATCTTCACCGCCTGTTGGGGTGTGGTCTTTCGAATCGGAGGTAAAATCGGGAGATTTGGAGGAGAAAAAATGGGGGGAGTTATTTGACATTTTGCTAAGTTTTATGTTAATTTTCTGACACTAATTGTTAACGGTTCTTAAAAACCACCCTAGTTTGTCATATGGGCTTAATGAGGCCCTCAAATGGGCTTAATGAGGACGTCAAAGAGGCTTAATGGGAACGCCATTAAGCCTCTTTCAAAGTGTCATTAAGGCACCCTTTTTTCTTACTATTTGATTTTACCTTTTTTCGAGGTTTTGAACCCGCTTTTTTAAGGTTTTAGAATCTCTCTTTCAAGATTGCAAAAGCCCCTTTTTTCAAGATTGCAAAGCTTCTCCTGCAAGGTTTCGAAGCTTCTCTTTCAAGGTTTCAAAGCCCCTCTTTAAAAGATAAAAAACAGCTGAATCTTATTTTATGTTGTCCACGAACCTGAAGAGACGGTTCCAGCGAATGCCGGAGAAGCCGTTGTGGTCGGGGTCGTGGCTCCACCAGATGAAGATCGGCTTGCCCACGATGTGGTCCTCGGGCACGAAGCCCCAGTAGCGCGAGTCGAGCGAGTTGTGGCGGTTGTCGCCCATCATCCAGTAATAGTCCATCTTGAATGTGTAGCTTGTTGCGGGTTTGCCGTTGATGAATATCTTTCCGCCGCGCACCTGAAGGTCGTTGCCCTCATAGACCTTTATCGGGCGCTCATAGATGGCAATGTTGTTCATGTCGAGCTTCACGGTGGCGCCCTTCTTCGGGATCCATACAGGTCCATAGTTGTCGCGTGTCCATCCCTTGTTGCCGTTGAGCGGATAGATGTCCCATGTTGTCGGGTCCTCAACCATGGTCACGCTCTCCACGAGGTCCTTGCGGCTTCGCAGCGCCCTTGCCGAGGCGTGTGTGAGCGGCAGGTATCCCTGCTGGTTGAGCGACATGATGTCTTCCTGCGATATGCCCAGCTCGTCGATAAGCTCCGATGGCAGCTGTCCGCGCAGCTTCACATAGTAGGCATACTGCACGTTGTCGGGTTCCTTGTTGGCCTTGCCGTCGAGATAGACGGTGCGGTTCTTTATCTGCAACGTCTGTCCGGGCAGTCCCACGCAGCGCTTCACATAGTTTTCGCGGCGGTCGACGGGGCGCGAAATGACCTCGCCATATTCGAGTTGGTTGTCGTTTATGATCTTGCGTCCGAGCGCATAGATAGAAGCGAAGAAGTTGCGCTGCTGCTGAGGCGTCATGTTGGCGAAGTCGGGGTTCTGTCCGTTATGGTGCTCAATCCAGTTGCTCTCGCCAATGCTGTAAGCCAGGCGGTAGAAATCTTGCGCCTGATACTGTGGTGCCGAGCAGAGCGAGTCGCCGGCGGGATAGTTGAACACCACGATATCGTTGAGCTGCACCTGTCCCAAGCCCTTTGCGCGTTCGTAGGGCCACTGCGGCCACTCAATGTACGAGCGACACTCGAATACCGGCAGCGTGTGCTGTGTGAGGGGCAGCGTGAGCGGTGTCTGCGGCTTGCGTGGTCCGTAGCTCACCTTCGACACGAAGAGATAGTCGCCTGTGAGCAGCGATTTCTCCAGCGACGACGATGGTATGACATAGTTCTGGAAGAAGAACAGGTTAATGAAATAGACCGCCACGAGGGCGAACACCAGAGCGTCGACCCATGACATGACGAAACGGGTCACGCCTTCCGAGTCGCGCCACCACTGCCATTTAATTTTCTTTGTGATGTAGACGTCGAAGATAAACGGCACCACCACGAGTCCCAGCCAGCTCTTCAGCCACAGCAGGAAGAGGAGGTAGATCGCCAGGACCACTATAAACTTAGCCCACTGCTTTCGTGGGTCAAGACTTGCTTTTTCTTTGTCAATCATAAAATTATTTTCCACACCATCCGCACCCTCTGCTCTTCGCCCGCCGATGATTAATGGATTTTTTTATTTGTTGTTAATATTCGCTTTCAGAATATGCTTTTTTCAAGACACCTCTCAAGAAGAAAGGCCATTCACTCCCCGCTCTCGCTCGACCTTTGGTTGTTATGCCAAGGCAATAAGATGAAGGATTGAAGCAAGAACATGAGAAGAAAGTTTTCAAGCCCCAAGGCCATTCACTCCCCGTCCTCGCTCGACCTTTGGTTGTTATGCCAAGGCAATAAGATGAAAGATTGAAGCAAGAACATGAGAAGAAAGTTTTCAAGACCCAAGGCCATTCACTCCCCGCCCTAAGGGGAGGGGTGAGCCGCGCTTTGCGCGGCGAGGGGGAGGGGCTAAAACTTAAACATATCCCCGATAGTCAGCAATCCCTCATGTTCCTTTGTAAACTCGGCAGCGAGCACAGCTCCCAGGGCGAAACCCTTGCGCGAGTGAGCGTCGTGCGTGATAGTTATGCAGTCGGCCTCAGAGTTGTAGATAATGCTGTGAATGCCAGGCACCTCATCGCGGCGTATGCTCTCGATGGGCAGCTCGGCGGGTTCACACACATTTGTTCCCTCCACGGTGCCGTCGGCCAGATGCTGCTCTCCCTTGACCCATGCGGTCTTGCGGTCGAGGTCGTTGACGATCTCCTCTGCCAGCGTTATGGCTGTGCCTGAGGGAGCATCGAGCTTATGCACATGATGTGTCTCCTCCATGCGCACGTCATACTGTGGGAAGCCATTCATGATCTTTGCCAGATAGCGGTTCACGGCAGAGAAGATGGCCACTCCGATGCTGAAGTTTGACGCCCAGAACAGCGTCTTGCCCTCCTCCGAGCACATGCGGCGCACGTCGGCCTCATGCTCCTTCATCCATCCTGTAGAGCCGCTCACCACCTTCACGCCAGCCTTGAACGCCTTGAGATAGTTGCCATAGGCAGCTGTGGGTGAGGTAAACTCTATCGCCACGTCGGCCGAAGCGAAGGCCTCCGACTCGAAGTCGGCCTGGTTGTCTACATCAATGATGCTCACGATGTTGTGGCCACGTTCGCGGGCGATCTGTTCGATCATGTGGCCCATCTTGCCGTAGCCAATAAGTGCTATATTCATCTTGTGTAAAAAGTTTTGTTGTTTTTTTTCTTTGTTTTTGTTTTCTTTTCTTGTGTCGTTGGGGCATCGACCTTGCAAAGTTAATAAAAAAACGTTGTGTCACAGACCATTCTCTATTAATTTTGCTTAATCGGCCCCTTTGTTTTGCCCTGTGCGCTCCCCAGTGCGCTCCCCAGTGCGCCCCATAGTGCTCATTTTCATGCTGTTTTGTTCCATTTGTGAAAATTATTGGCCATAATCAGACAAGAGAGGTTCTTTATATAAGGTGTAAACAATCTTTTTGCCCAAAACTTTTGGTTGTGAGATGTTTTTGCGTTAACTTTGCATGCGGTTAATCAGAATTAATCAGAGAAAAGTGACAGACGGATGTCTCACTACAACAGGGCGCACATGTTTTTTTGTTGCGTCAAAGAAGAATTGTTTTTTTTAACTAAAAGAAAATTAATTGGTTTTGATGAAAGGAAAATTTTTGGCCCTTGCCATGATGTGCCTATCTACAACGCTCACATCGTGTTTCAAGGACGAGCCGCTCAACGCTGAGTGTGACATTGAGCAGGCATACATCCATGTAGACAACCCCGAAGCAATGTTTTTCAGCAAGAACGACACGCTGCAAAAGGTGCTTTACACAGAAAACGAGATCAACTTTAACGTGCGAAGAGGCACCGACCTGTCTGCGCTCGCACCACGTTTTGTGATAACCGAGGGGGCTACCATTCAGCCGGAAAACGGCTCGACACACGACTTCACAAACGGCCCTGTGGCTTACACCGTGACATCGGAAGACAGACAGTGGACACGAACATACAACGTCAAGTTTAACATCGTGACACGCACCTTCACCGACTCGCTGCGCTACGATTTTAACGATTATGCTCTTAATAAGGCTTCACAGCAATATTACGAATGGACAGAGACAACAGAAGACGGCACCAAGACGCTAAACTTCTGGTCTACAGGCAACGGTGGCTTTGCCATCTGCCGCGGTAGCTACGCTCCCGACCAGTATCCCACCGTTCCGCTGCCTGGCGAGGGTGTGGACGGCGGCATTGCCATGAAGCTCACCACAAGCGACACGGGACCTCTGGGTGCCATCAAGAACATGCGCATAGCTGCCGGAAACCTGTTCATCGGCAAGTTTGACCCGCAGACAGCCCTTGACCCGAGCAAGACCATGGAGGCAACGATGTTTGGCAGACCCACCGACGTGAAGCCCCTGACGCTGTGTGGCTATTACAAGTATAAGCCCGGAGCAAAATTCCAGAACGTGAAAGGCAAAGAGGTAAAGGACCGCATAGACAAGGGCAGCATCTACGCCGTGATGTACCGCAACCACGATGCCGACGGAAAAGACATTGTGTTGCACGGCGACAACGTGCTCACCAGCGACATGATTGTGGGCAAGGCGGTGCTTGAGAACGTGGAGACAACAGACGAGTGGATAAAGTTTGACGTGCCTTTCGTCTTCAGCGAAGAAATTAACGAAGACCTGCTTGCCAACCGTGGCTATTCGCTCGCCGTGGTGTTCTCGTCAAGCGAGGATGGTGCCAAGTTTGAGGGTGCCGTGGGCAGCACTCTTTTGATCAGCAAAGTGCGCGTGGCATGCGCCAAGACCGAATAAAGACGATAAAAGTTATGAAAAGACATATAATGGCCGCCATTGCGGCACTCGCTCTCCTGCCTACGGTGGCATGGGGCGGCAACATTTTCGATAACCTCACCTACTATGCCCGCCTGGGCTACAACCTCGGTGGAACGGCTCCCGTGGGCATGCCTGCAACCATCCGTTCGCTCGACAAGTTCACACCCAAGGCCAACGGCACCATTGCTCTCGATGCCTACAAGCCACTCAACGGACGATGGGGTCTGATCGCCGGCTTCCATGTAGAGAGCAAGGGCATGAAGACCGATGCAAAGGTGAAAAACTATCACATGGAGATAAGACAAGGCGGCGAGACGCTCGACGGCATGTTCACAGGTAACGTGGTTACCGATGTGGACATGTGGATGGTGACGCTGCCGCTACAGGCCACATACACCACGGGAAAGGTGCGACTGAAGGCAGGGCCGTTCCTGTCATATCTGCTGTCGAGCAACTTCTCGGGCTATGCCTACGACGGACATCTGCGTGTGGGCAACCCCACAGGCACACGCGTGGACCTCGGCACAGACGAGGCATCACGAGGCACATACGACTTCTCTGACGACCTGCGACGCATCCACTTTGGCGTTGACGTGGGTGCCGACTGGCAGTTCTCACGACACTACGGCGCTTATGCCGACCTGTCATGGGGCTTGATCGGTGCTTTCAAGAGAGATTTCAAGACCATCGAGCAGACCATGTACCCCATCTTCGGAAGCATCGGAATAACATACAAGTTTAATTGACGGGTTCTTGCTTAGGCAATCGGTAAAGCCGAGAGGACAAGTTTTTGCTTAGGTAAAAACTTATCGTCAGAAAAAGAAAATATCCCAAACAAACAACAATATTTTTAAGAACATGAGAAAATTTTTTACAACCATCGTCATGGCAGCTCTTGCGCTCACCGCTTCGGCTACCGACTACAATGACAACATGCGCGTGACACTCGATGGACAGACCATCTTCAAAGGTGCCACGACAATCAGCGTAGACGTTGAAGATGCCGCAAAAGGCACCTACTCACTCAACCTGAAAAACTTTGTGCTCAGCGCCGATGTTGCTGTTGGCAACATCCATGTCACAAACGTGCCAGGCACAACATATAGCGACGGCACCGTGACCCTCGCCACAGAACAGGAGATAACTATAGAACCTGGCGATCTGGAGGGTGTCAAGACGTGGCTCGGTCCCATGCTCCAAGAGGTGCCTGTAAAGGTGTACGGACGCATAAAGGACGGAAAACTCTATGCCAACATTGCCATCAACAACTCTCTTGGCGACATCACGGTAAACTTCGGTGAGAACGGATACCAGATCGGCAACTCTGATTTTGAAATCTTCCACGAAGCGAAATATGAAGATGCAACAAGCGAAGAACCCGACTTCTGGCACTCGTTCATGAGCTGCACAGGCAAGCTCGCCAACATGGTAAGCGGTGCGTCACACACATTCATCAACGATGCTGATGACGATGCCGCAAACGTGCGTCCTGGATCAACAGGTTCAAAGTCGCTGAAACTTATTTCAACAGTAGTGGAAATGGGCGTAGACCAATTAACTATTAAAATTCCTGCAAACGGAACCGTTACCACAGGACGCCTACAGGCTGGAAGTGCCACTGCTTCAAATGCTTCTAACTGCTCGTTCATGGACCTCAGCAAGACCGATGTCGACGCTATCGGCGACCCGTTTGAGGCACGTCTCAACGGTCAGCCCGACGCTATGAAGGTGTGGGTGAAGTTTAAGCAGGGTCCACTCGCAAATAAAAACAAGGCGTATGTCTATGCTACCGTAAACGCTGTAATTACCGACGGCACCTACTATCAGGACCCCGAGGGTAAAAACAACTTCAAAAATGTGGTGGCAAAGGCTACCAACAACATGATTGAGAGCAAAGACTTCGCATGGCAGGAGCTGACAGTGCCGTTCGACTACGACACCTATGCTGCCAACAACGCCAAAACCAAGGCCATTCTTGTGACATTCTCTACAAACGCACAGCCAGGCGTGGGAAGCACCAATAGCCAAAAACCCGATGAGTTGTGGATTGACGACATGAGCCTCGTCTACTACTCACAGCTTAGCGCTCTGACAGTGAAGGGCAACTCTGTGGCAGCCTTCAACAAGGACACATACGAGTATAACATTGACGTGGACGGCGCAATCACTGCCGACGACATCAATGTGGTTGCAACAGGACGTCAGGCCATCGTTGACAAGAAGGTTGAGAAGACAGCCGAGGGCTACAAGGCTATCGTCAGCGTTACAGCTGCCGACTACAGCGAGACTCACGTCTACACTCTTAACATCAAGAACGTAGCTTCTGGCATCGACAACGTCGAGAACACCGCCAACGCAGCTCCAGCTGCCATCTACAACGCAGCAGGACAGCGCGTCAGCAACATGACAAAGGGTCTTAACATCGTAAAGATGAACAGCGGCAACGTGAAGAAGGTGCTGAAGAAGTAAAAAAACGAAGGCATTGAAAGACAAAGCAACCTTGTGAAGCAAGGATTGACAAAAATAAAGAAAGAAAAAGGTCCCGTTCTCCCACGAGTTCGGGACTTTTTTTGTAGCTTTGCAAAAATAAACACCTTCCACCAAACAAGCCCCGTCATGGAACAACTCCTTCATTATGTCTGGAAGCACAAGCTCTTCCCCCTGTCAGCCCTCACCACCACCATCGGACAAGATGTGGAGGTCATAGACCCCGGCCTGCACAACAGCAACGCAGGACCCGACTTCTTCAACGCCAAAGTGCGCATAAACGGCACGCTGTGGGTGGGGAACGTGGAGCTTCACACAAAGGCATCAGAGTGGTTCGCTCACCACCACGACCGCGACACGGCATACAACAACGTGGTGCTGCATGTGGTCGAGGAGGAAGACAACTGCCAGGCCATAACCGAAGACGGCCAGAAGCCTCCACAGCTGGTGCTGCCGGTGCCGCAAAAGGTGAAGGACAACTATGAAGAGCTGCTCCACACCGACGCTTATCCGCCGTGCTATCGCATCATACCTAACCTGTCGCGCCTCCTTCAACACTCGTGGATGAGCTATCTGCAAACCGAACGGCTGCAACAGAAGACGGAGGCCATAGAGGCTCGGGCAAAGGCGGCGGGCGGGTCATGGGAACAGGCGTTCTTCACAACGCTCGCACGCAACTTCGGCTTCGGAGTCAACGGCGACGCCTTCGAGACATGGGCGATGAACCTGCCGCTCGATGCCGCTGCCCACCACCGCGACGACCCGTTCCAGATCGAAGCGCTGTTCTTCGGACAGGCCGGACTGCTTAACGTGGCGGCCGTGACGGAGCACAGACAGCTCGAGACAGCGGCAGATGCCCATTTTCAAAGCCTCTCACGCGAGTACACATACCTCGCCCATAAGTTTAACCTCACGCCCATAGACGGCCGCATGTGGCGCTTTCTGAGGCTCAGACCGCAGAACTTTCCTTACATACGCATAGCCCAGCTCGTCAACCTCTACTGCTCGCGGCAGTGCTCCCTGAGCCTGATGGCCAACAGCCAATCGCTCGACGACGTGCGGCGCATGCTGTCTACCGGGGCCACACCCTACTGGCACACTCATTACACCTTCGGGCAGGAGAGCAAGCCGAACGACAAGCAGCTGTCGAAGGCATCGAAGGACGTGCTTGTCATCAACACCGTGGTGCCCATGCTCTACGCCTATGGACGGCACACCGCTTCGGAGAAGCTCTGCGACCGCGCCTTCGCCTTCCTTGAACAGCTCAAGGCTGAGGACAACACCATCGTGCGCATGTGGCAACAGTGTGGCCTGTCGGTCGAAAACGCCGGCGACTCGCAAGCGCTCATTCAGCTCAAACGCGAATATTGCGACAAAAAGGAATGCCTCCGCTGCCGGTTCGGGTATGAATATTTAAAGGCAAAAAAAGGCTTTTAAAGGTAAAAAGGTAAAAAGGTAAAAAGGTAAAAAAAAGGCTGACGCCTTTATAAGGTAAGAGTGAAGAACGAAGAGTGAAGAATTCGATAGCCCTGATTTAAGGGAAGAGTGAAGAACGAAGAGT
>OBLI01000558.1_pt1 | contig 39624 bp, 49 predicted proteins | sample 1519701 | NCBI WGS metagenome assembly OBLI01 (sample SAMEA3663005, study PRJEB22513) | pig gut metagenome | biome: pig gut; feature: pig-associated habitat; material: faeces | place: France | collected 2012
ATAATGCGGAGGTGGGTGGCTGCGGCTGCCCACCTTTTTTGTTAGTGATAGCTAGACTAACAAAATAATGTTTAAAAAGGAGGATATTCAATGGCGAACAAAATTACTAAATTTAAATTAGCGAACAATCAGATCTATAACATTAATGATAGTTCCGCCGTTCATTTTGATGCTTCTCAAAGTTTATCCGCTGCTCAAAAATTACAGGCTAGAACTAATATTGGCGCAGGTACTAGTTCTTTTAGCGGAAACTATGATGATTTAGATAATAAGCCCACTATTCCTAGCAAAACTAGTCAAATTACTAATGATAGTAATTTTGCTACTACGGATTATGTTAACAATAAAACCGCGGGCCTCACTGGTGCAATGCACTTTAGGGGCACTGTAACTGCATTACCTGCTACTACAAATTATGCGGCTGGTGATGTTGTTATTTTTGGTTCTAAGGAATATGTTTGTGATAAGGATAATAACAAATGGGTTGAGCTAGGTGATGAAGGAAGTCACGTACTAAACACTCAAAAAATTAATGGTCACGCTTTGACTGGTGATATTACCCTAAATGCGGCTGATGTTGGAGCAGCGACGACTGCGGATGCAGCGGCTGCAACTTCTAAGCATTATTCTGCCACTCTCACTCCCGCAAATTGGTCTGCTAGCGGTAATCAATTTAAATATACCTATTCTAATACTGCTCTGCGGGCGTCGGTTAGCCCCGTTGTGTCTTGCACGGAAAATGCGGCAGAATATGCTTATATCACTGACGCAGAAGCGACCGCAAAAACCGGAATAGTGTTCACTGCCCGCAAGAAACCAACTACTAATATCATCTTGACTATTGTTGATGTTGGATAAGGAGGGACTTCTTTGAGTATTTTAACTAATAATGGTAAAGTTTTTACCTTAGGTGGAAGTGTATTAAATTATACATCTCCTATTTATGGTGTTGACTTTACCAACATGACAACTACATCAAAATGTACCCGTACAGATGCAGCTGCTAATTTTGCAAACCCTCAGCCTGCTGTTGCAGGTGGTACTGGTTTATCACCTTTTGACAATATCATGCCCTGGTCTGGCATGGTAAGGTCTACTGACCCTAACGCTGGTGAAGTTGTTGCTATTCCTAAGTTCTATTTCAAATGGGAGACTGATGGCACTAAGGCAACTGGCCTAAAGATTAGTATGGAGAAGAAACCAGGTTTTAAGACTTCACCTGCTCATATGGACAGAGGAGATGGCAAGGGCGAGCGTGATGTAGTTTATGTTGGTCGTTATCATTCATGTAGTACTAACAAGTCAACTACAGGTCAAAGGCCTAAAGTCAGTATTACTCGTTCTGATGCTCGTACAGCAGTTCACAGTTTAGGCGCTAATGTTTGGCAATTTGATTTTGCCACAAGAGTAACAATTTGGATGTTATATTTAGTGGAGTTTGCTGATTGGAACTCTCAAGCTAAAATTGGTTATGGTTGTGGCAATAACAGCTCAGCAGAGAATGTTGGTGCATCTGATTCTATGCAATATCATACAGGTACTATGCAAGCAAACCGTACTGACTATGGGGTTGGTGTCCAATATAGAAATATTGAAGGCTTATGGGACAACGTTTATGACTGGATGGACGGTTGTTATTATTCTGCTTTTAATGGTATGTTAGTTATCTTAAATCCTAACAACTTCAGTGATACTAAAAATGGCACCGTGATTGGTACGCCTGTTGCTAGTAACTTGATTGCTAGTTTTGCAGTTTCAGACTGGGCTATTTATCCCAATTCAATTACTGGCGGCAGTTTTACTACAGGCAGTTGTGATTCCTGGTATTATAATTATAGTGATTCGTGTCTGTCTTGTGGTGGTTTTTATAACCGTGGCGAGTATTTTGGGTTGTTCTACGTGATCTACAACGAGGTTTCTTATGCGTACTCGAATGTTGGTTTCCGCGTTATCGTATTACCATAAGGAGTGATGTAAATGACTAAATTTTTATCAAAAGATGGTAAGTTTTATATGCAGAATGGTAAATTACTACGCCCCACAAATATACTTGAAGTACCAGTGACTTCAAACCTTACATATAATGGTAAAGCACAATCACCTACTATCTATGGTTATGATGAAAATACTATGACTATAGGTGGAGTAACGAGTGGTACAAATGTTGGAAACTATATAGTTACGTTTACTCCTAAAAATGGTTATCAACGGACTGATGGAAGTAGTGATACGAAAAATGTAAATTGGACGATTGCCAAAGCTGCTGGATCCTTGAGCCTCAGTACGAACAGCTTGACCATTGATGCCAATAGTACGACCGCATCTTTCACGGTAACTCGCGCCGGTGATGGTGCTATCTCTGCAACATCCAGCGCCCCCGATATTGCAGCAGTGTCCGTTTCCGGCAATACCGTGACGGTGACGAAAAAAGCAGTCGGTACGGCGACCATTACGGTCACGATGGCTGAAACCGCATTCTACTCTGGGGCGAGCGCTACCTGTGTAGTGGGGTGCAGAAGTACCACTGGCGCTCTTCCGGTAGGCAGCAACGTTTACCTGAATGTAGATGGCGTGAAGCAAAGATTCATCGTTGTCCATCAGGGAAATCCGAATACGAGCCTGTACGATAGCAGCTGTACTGGTACGTGGCTGATGATGGAGAATCAAATCGATAACCGTTTGTGGAATAGCTCTAATTGGAACAATTACGCAAGCAGCGACATCCACGCCTACTTAAACGGGACAGCCCTGAGTAAGTTCGATTCGGGCATTCAAAGTGCCATTAAACAGGTCAAGATCCCATATGGTTATGGTTACGGTTCGTCTTACGTATACTCTGGCGCAAACGGCTTGTCGGCGAAGTTGTTCCTGCTGTCCCTTAAAGAAATGGGTTACAGCAATAGCAATGCCCCTGAGGACGGTGTGAAGCTGGATTATTTCAAGTCCGGAGGGAACATCAACGGCGGGTGGACTCGAACTCCTTATTATACCGATCGCGGCCCCAACGGCGAATATATGGTGTATGTACAAAACTCTGGCTATTATAATGCGAGCCCGGTATATAGAACGGGTATAGATGATAGGCCTGTCAAACCGACGTTGATTCTTCCTTCTGATATGACAATAAACGAACTCGGATTTGTAGTGGCAAGCGGTACCTGAATGTCAATTAGATCCACTGGCAGCGAGATCTCTAGCTATAACGTCTCTGAGTAATTGAATTTTATAGGCTGATGAAACAAGCAAAGAAATCTCATATAATACCAAGTGAAACCCAATACAAAAGAGCAATCTGAGATTAGAATGTAAAATTGACGCAGACTTAGTCAACAATGCGAATATGTTATTGTATCTATTTTACTGTCTAAATTGACTTTAACAAATTTAACCTTTAACCCAGTCTATTTTTCGTAAATAGACTGGGTTTTTATTTTTGCTTTTTTCAAAAATTTATGTTATAATATATATAGAAATCAAGAGAGAGAGGTTTTCTATATGACGAATAAAGATGTGGTTATTAAGGTTCTTAATGAGTATCCCTGCCTTACTGCAATGGAAGTGCGGCAGTTCGCTAAGCGACTGTGTAATTATGATATTACTCCACAGGCAGTTGCGGGAGCGATGAAGCCACTGATTGCGGCGGGCCTTGCCGCAAGTGGTGTTAGACCTGATAATGGAAAAACTGTTTATTGGCTTAATAAGGATGTGATGTAATATGAATAAATATTTTGTTGTAAGCGATGTACATGGATTTTATAATGAGATGTGCGAAGCCCTTGACACAGCTGGATATGATCCCACTAATTCTTCTCATTGGTTGATCTCTTGCGGCGATAACTTCGATCGTGGGCCTGATAACTTCAAAGTTATGCGGTATTTCCTGCATCAGCCCAGGTGTATCTTGGTGCGCGGTAATCACGAGGATCTGTTAGACTATGCTTGTACCGAAGGTATTTCTATGCGCGATTATCCTAATGGTACAGTAGATACCATTGAAGAACTTGGTGCAAATGCTACTCGTCTAGACTGGACGATGAATGATAAAATGGATCTGACCTTTAAGCGTACTCGTGGCTTCTTTGATCGCATGATTGATTTCTACGAGACTAAAAATTATGTGTTTGTGCATGGTTGGATTCCTTCTCTCAAACTGTACCCCGACTGGCGTAAGGCACCGACTTCCGCATGGGAAAAGGCCAGATGGGAAAATCCCTTTAAAGCAGCTAAAAATAATGGCAATAGAACAGGAAAAATTATAGTTCACGGACATTGGACTAATTCAGAATATTGGGCTATAAAAGAAAATAGAAGCAAATATGAAGATGATGCAAAATTTGATATTGCATATCATGATAATTGTATTGGGTTAGATGCCTGTACTGCTCTTACTCATAAAATTAATGTATTAATTATTGAGGACGATCCTCTTTAAGGAGGCAAAATAAATGGTAAAGGTAAAAATTGATTTAACTAATAAAAAATTTGGAGCACTAACTGTTATCAGTCAAGTAGAAGACTATGTAAAGAAGAGTGGTAAAAAATTAGCTCAATGGCGATGCCAATGCGATTGTGGTAATTTTAAAAATGTCATAGGCGATCGACTAAAAAGTGGCGATATAACCTCTTGTGGATGTGGAATCTACCGTCATCAAAAATCAAAAAAATATAATACTTATGATTTAACAGGTGAATATGGTATTTGTTATGCACATAACACCAATAATCCTATTTACTTTGATTTAGAAGACTATGACCTAATTAAAGATCTTTGTTGGAGCGAAGATAAAAATTCTGGATATGCAAAGGCAAGAAGTTCTGATAATGAATACTTTTTAATGCATAGGCTTGTAACACACTTTGAATATGACATAGTAGACCATATTAACCGACAAAAATTAGATAATAGAAAAATTAATTTAAGAAATGCAACCAAACAAATTAATTCTTTAAATAAAAATAAACCCATATCTACAAATACCTCTGGATTTACTGGAGTGCGCTTAGATCCAAGAACTAATAAATGGATTGCAAGTATTTGTGTTAATAATAAAACTAAATATTTAGGAACTTTTATTGATAAAAAAGATGCTATTAAATGTAGATTGAAAGCAGAAAGATTATATTTTAAAGAATTTGCTCCTCAAAAGCATTTATTTAAAGAATATGGAATTGAGGATGATCCTCTGGAGGAGAAAATATGATACGGTTGATCTAATTACAGAAACAACAAACTGCCCAGAGGGTATGGTATGTTGGCAGGTTAGTTTTAAGCAGGTAGACTAAATGTCTACTTGCTTTTTTTTATTTTTTATGTTATAATATTTATATAAAATAAAAGAAGGGCTTTTCCTATGACTAAAAATATTATTTTGACTGAAACAGAATTTAAGAATATTTATCGCGGTTATCTCAAATATCTTGCCTTGCAAAGCGGAGGCGTAGACAACTGGGAGTGGTATGGTGATTCTCTTGGTAATTTCTTGCGGGACTGCTATTTTGAAAATCATCCTAGCCGCACAGAAGAGGATTTTAGTGAACAGTATTATGATTTTGATGTTGTTATAGAGGAAGATCTTGATAAGGGTGAATTTATCATTCAGGAGGTAGATTAATGAAAAATATTAATAACCTTACCTTTGGTCTTTTTGAGTATCCCAAACGTTTCTGGTATTATAATCTCAAAGATATCCCTATTTTCATAAAACGCATTTTCTTCACTCTAAAGCACGGCTACTCACCCGTTGCACAATGGGAAACCTTTGAATGGTTTATTGCAGTAATGCGTGAAATATTAATCAATTATCGTGATAATCGTATGGGAACACCTGTTGTAATTCCTGGTTATAATATTGATGATTTAATTAGTGAAAATAAAAACATTGAGATTTATAATAATATTCTCAATGAAATGATTGAATTGTTAGATCAAATGGATGAAAATAATTCGGTTTATAATGATGTATCTTTAGAAGAAATGCACTCTGCTATGGATACTGCAAAGAATAAATTCTTTGAGGTATTTTCTAAATATTTTTATACCCTATGGGATTAAGTCAAGTGATTGCGGTCACTTGACTTTTTTCATTATTTATGTTATTATAATTATAGAAAATAGAAAAGGAGTATGTAACAATGGGATATGATGCTTATATTACAAGATATCATCGCACTAATAAGCCAAACACTATTATTATCCGTAATGATAGTGATATTAACAAGGTTGTTAATGCAATAATTGATAACCAAGATATGTTTGATTATGAAGACATTGACTCTTGGTGTTCTAACGGTAGATATTGGATGGACTTTGTTTATGATAATATTGATCCCTCTTTGCGAACAAAAGCTGATGTAGGTCAGTATATTCTTATTCATTCCGCTGCTGACTACGCGAAGTTGGCTGTTGTAGCTGTTCAACTAATGGAAACCGCAAGTTATCAGTTTGGCAAAGTTGTTTATGCCATGGCCGACAGACATGACGATGGCTCTTTCCGTTGCTTCCCCCTAGATGGAGTTATCATTCAATGCGAGGATGGCTCTACTAGACATGTCTGGGATGAATATGATGATGATAGCTTCCTTATTCCTAAAACAAGTGAAGACCAGTTTACGACCATTCAGCAGTTTGTGCGGGCAGTACTGCTCGCCGCAAATACAGACTGGGACAATGAGTTTGTACTATTAGGAGGTAGTTACTAATGGCACTTGCTTTAAGCGCGGTTATCGGATTTATCGCAGGTTGGGTAATTTGTGCTTTTTTAAATCATTCAGATAACTAAGGAGAAAATAAGTGAAATCAGAGTTTATGTATACGCCACTCGATGAAATTTATAATAAGGAACTGCGGCGACAGGCTAGCACGGTAGAATTGATTGCTAGTGAAAATTTTGTTAGTCCTAGAATACTGAAGTATCTTGGTAGCGAATTTACTTCAAAATACACAGAGGGTTTTCCGGGCAAGCGATACTATGGAGGCTGTGAGTTCTATGACGAACTTGAGACTTATTGCCAGGAACTATGGAAGGATGTTTTTAGCACAACTTACCATGTAAACGTGCAACCGCATAGTGGAACTAGTGCAAATCTTGCGGCGATCTCTGCGGTAGTTAACCCAGGCGAGACTATCCTTTCTATGAGTCTAGACTGTGGAGGGCATCTCTCGCATGGAGCTCGGGTAAGCCAAGTTGGAAAACTTTACAACATCATTAATTATGGTGTGGATGATGATGGATGGATTGACTATGATAAAGTTGCAAAACTCGCTGATCAGTGTCAGCCTAAGCTAATCATTTGCGGCGCCAGCGCATATAGCCGTAAAATTGATTATACTCGATTTGCTGAAATTGCACGAAGTGTTAATGCTTACCTACTTGCGGACATTGCTCATGTTGCGGGACTGATTGCAGCTAATAAGCTACCTTCTCCTTTTGGATATGCCGATATTATTACTAGCACCACACAAAAAACCCTGCGTTAATGGTCGGCGCAGGTTAAACCTACTAAACTGCGGGAACACCCTTAGAGCCTAAATAACCAAATTTATATAGGAATATATAAATGGCGAGGTTAGCGACCAAGGTATGGTAAAATCATTTAGGATTGGGCAACCAGACGCAGCCAAGCATCCAGGCCGGATGAAGGTTCAACGACTATCCGTTATGGAGTAGGGGAGGCGAGGCCCCGAAAAAGTAGGCCCTTTTAAAGGGATGATATAGTCTAAACTAAATAGAAATATTTAGATGCGTGTATTAAAATTTTATAAAGGAGGTAAGCTATTTAGATGGCAAAACTAAAAGATCGAACAGGAGAAAGATATGGCCGATTAGTCGTTTTAAAAAGAGGACCTGATCACATCTGCCCCAGCGGAAGAAAAGTGGTATAGTGGATATGCCAGTGTGATTGCGGAAATATTACAACAGTTGCTACTACCAGTTTAGGTCGAGGGTTAACAAAATCTTGCGGCTGCTATAATCTAGAGCAACAAAAAAGCAGTGAGACAAAACATCATACACATGGATTATCAAATACTCGACTTTATAGTATTTGGCGAAGTATGAAAAAAAGATGCTATAATGAAACCAATGATAACTATTATTTATATGGAGGCCGAGGCATAGAAATTTGCCCTGAATGGAAAGAGGATTTTCAGACGTTTTATGATTGGGCTATCAATAATGGGTACAATGAAACTTTGACTATTGATCGAATCGATTCTAATGATATGTACTCACCAGGAAATTGTCGCTGGTCAGACAATACTGAGCAACAACGCAATAAACGCAATAACAGATTAATTACATTCAATGGAGAAACCCATTGTCTAGCTGAATGGGCGGAAATAACTGGTATTAATCGCAGCACCATTTCAGACAGAATAGATAAATATGACTGGCCTATAGAAAGAGCCCTGACAGAGCCGCCTCGCCATTAATACACGCGGCTTTGGGACCGAGGGGCGGACTAATCTTCTGTATTCCTGAGCTAGCTAAGAAGATCGACAGCGCAGTATTCCCTGGGACGCAAGGCGGGAGTTTGATGAATGTAATCGCCGCAAAGGCCGCCTGCGCAGAAGAAGCGCTTGAACCTGAGTTTATAGATTACATTGATGAAGTCATGTATAACGCTAAGGCTATGGCAGAAAGATTTATGTCTCATGGTTATAATGTAATCACAGGTGGCACTGATAATCATATGTTCCTTGTTGATTTGCGGGGGACTGGTCTGACAGGAATTGACGTACAGAATGAACTTGAGAGAAATGATATTACACTCAATAAAAACGCAATTCCTAATGATCCGTTGCCTCCCAGTAAAACCTCTGGTATCCGGATCGGTACTCCAGCTATGACAACAAGAGGTTGGCAGGCATATGATTTCTGTATGTGCGCGGATAATATTTGTAATACTTTAGACGAAATGCGGGCGGCCTTGTGAGGTCGCCCTTTTTGACTTTTATTAAAAAATATGGTATAATTTTATTAGAAAATAAAGGAGTTGATAATTTTTGATTAAAGGATTATATAAACCCTTCGAGCATTGGGGTGAAAATACTTGTTGGATTATTTCTGATACTCATTTCGGTGATCCAGACTTGATTTATCCTTATCCAGATAGGCCGACCGCCGCAGAACAAGTTAAACTCATCAACTCCAAAGTTGGCAAGAATGATACGTTGATTATTCTTGGCGATGTAGGCAATATAGAGTGGGTAAAACAATTGCGAGGATATAAAGTTCTTGTGATGGGCAACCACGATGCGGGTGCAAGTAATTATCTTGGTAAAGATTTATTTCAAGAAGTGTATTCAGGGCCTATCTTGATTAGCGAAAAACTAATTCTCTCCCATGAGCCTGTTGAAGAGCTTGATTGGTGTATGAATATTCATGGCCATACGCATGACCGCAATATTGTAAATGACAAATACCATTTCAATGTATGCGCTGACGTTATTGGTTATATCCCTATTAATTTTAACAAGTGGATGAAAGATGGCCATTTGGCAAAGATCCAGTCACTCCATCGTCAAACGATTAACGAGGCCACCGATCGGCGGCGCCGCAAAGGAGGTTAATATGCTAGAACTTCAAAAATTTATGCAGGAGCATGATAATTGGGCTGAGTTGCTCGCGGCTGAACCTTATAACTTGAAAATTTCTTACTATGAGAAGCTGGTTATGTTCAAGTATAATCAACTCACCGCAGATTTTTCTATTCCTCTTGTTCGTGAAGCTCGTGGTATTATTCTTGAATGCAAACCTCCTTATCGTGTGGTATGTTGGCCCTTTGAGAAGTTCTTTAACTACGGTGAAGAGCATGCTGCCCAGATTGATTGGTCTACTGCTTCAGTCCAGGAGAAGATTGATGGTAGCCTGATGAAGTGCTATTTCTGGGATGGCGAGTGGCGATTGGCTACTAATGGTACCATCAATGCGTATCTTGCACAAATTGACAGTTGTACTGAATTTTCAACTTATGGTGAGTTGTGGGATAGCATCTGGCCCAACTGGCGCGAAGTTATGAATATGTATGGTTGCCCCAATTTCACTTATATGTTTGAAATGGTATCTCCTTATAACAAAGTAGTTATTCCTTATCAAAATAGTGAAATCCACTTCCTTGGTTGGCGTCATTGTAAAATAGGTGAAGAGCTACCTCCTGAATTTAGTATAATTTCTCAATATCGTCCTATTCCTAATCGTTATCCTCTTAATTCTCTTGAGGAAGTAGTTGCGGCCGCGAATAACCTACCGTGGGATCGAGAAGGCTATGTAGTATGTGATGGGGAGTTTAATCGTGTAAAGATTAAATCTCCTGCATACGTTGCTGCACATTATACCGTTGCCAATGGAGTTATCACCAAGAAAAAACTATTGAAGGTTATCTTGGCACATGAGGAAGAGGAGTTTCTTGTCTATTGTCCTGAATATAAGGAAGCAATAGACGCAATCAAGGAGGATATGCGGGAACTGGAAACTGAGTGTGGAATAGCCCTTTATAGCATCTCTGAGCTTCCAGGCTATTGGCGCAATTATCCTCGCAAGGAAATTTATGAGCGAATTAAAGAATGGCCCAATCCAGAATTTAAATATATTATGGCTAACTATAAAGAATATGTGAGTTGGAAAGATTTTACAAAAAATTGGTCTGAAAATAAATGGATAGAAATATTGGGGTATTAAAATGGAAAAGAAATATATTGTATCTGAAAGTTTATTGTATGATATGTTGTCCGATTCCCTGACTTTGAATATGTTATTCGCCGGCGGAGTAGATAACTGGATGGGTTATGATGAAGCCATTAGAGATGGCATGAAAGAACTGAATGAAATGCATCATACTAATCTTGAATGGCCTAATGCAGAAGCGGCTAGAGTAGAATATGCAGATATTGGATTGGAGGTATATAATGGCTAAGCAGTATATTACCCCTGGCATGCGGGTTATTGAAACTACCTATCACACTGGTACCGTTGTTGCAGTAAACAAAGAACAAAATACGGTTATTATGCAGGAAGGAAATAAGTTCCGCACTGTCCCCATGTGCAACATTGACGTAATTCCACAGGAGGTATACAATGAGAAGTTCTAAGCCTAAATATTCCAAGATGCAGAACCAGGAACTTGAGACGAAAGCCTTTATGGTACTCGCTCAGACTACACAAGCGCTGACCATTCCTGAGATTTGTAACCAAGATTTTACGCTCGCTAATCAGACGCCGCAAAAGATGGCAAGAGTATTGAATAATCTGTGTGATTTGGGTGCAGTAATTAAAGCAAAAGACAAGGCAAAGGGACGTATGGTATATATGTCTATATCATCCTACAATGATATGATGAATGGAGAACAAGATGATTAAAAGAATTATGCCATTGGTAAATACTATTTTTAATGTAGTTCTTGTTGGCGTATTTGCATTTAGTGCGGCAAGTGCGGCAAATCCTTATCTGATGGTAGGGCAGTTGGTCGCTGCGGGTTGTTGGGCTGTGCTTGCAGTTATGAATAGCGGAGTGCTAGATAATATCAAGGAATAAAAATAACCCCTCGCCACAACGAGGGGTTTTAATTTTAGATTAGTTATTAAAAATTTTAATTCTTAGGACAAAAGAATATAAAGTTATTAAGATTTTTTTCATATATATTAGAAAGGTTATTAAAAATTTTTATAACCGTTTAAATGTTACAAAAAATTTTAATGCCCACTACAGAAACAAGGAGGATAAATATGAAATTGAAGGCTCTAATTAAATTCTTGCAAGCTCAGGGAATGTCTATTACAGCAATCTCTAAGGGAACAACTATTGCACGCTCTTCATTAGATAATTGGTTAATTGGACAAAGAGATTTAAGTCCAATAAATAAAACTCGTTTGGTCCGTTGGATAAAGAGTTTTACGGCAGAATATTTAAATCTACTACAGGAGTGTGATGACCTTGTTGAATAACACCTATATGAATGATATGAAAGAAAATACTGCCTATTTAGACTAGGAATGGATTACCATAGAGAGCTATAAATTTAAAATTTTAGTAATGATAGCTATTTTGGCAGAAAATCATCTAGCCTATCGAGGTAAATTAAAAGATATGTGTGAGTATTTAGGCATTAGTAATTGTTCTAAAAATACAACAAAATTAAAACAAGCAATACAAGAATTGGCTTAGGAAAATTACTTACACTATCTTATTGATGGCTATACCTGGACATTAACTCTAACTGAATATGCAGAGCAAGAAAGACATATTATTAGAATAAAGAAAAGTTGGGTCAAAGGAATCTAGGCATATAAAGCAGAGAAAGATGCAAATGCAGTACGATGGGATAAAATTCTAAAAACATTAATGTATATTTGGACTGCTCCTGAGACAGTAACCTATTATATGATAAGTGATGGAACAGGTCTCTCAGAAAGTACCGTCTGTAAAGCCATTATTGCACTAGAGAATCTAGATATAGACGATTTTGAGTTTAATAGAAAAATACGCAGATTGAAAAATAAAAGTGGTCAAAGCTATTGCGTTGGTCAAAATATGACAGTTGGCATTAAATTTTCTAGCCAAAATATTTCAGATCTAATTCAAAGAATGAAATAATGCCGATCGGAAATTTTGTGGCTTTTTAAATTGAACACAAAAAAAGTCTATTTTAAAAAGCCACAAAATTTTTTAGTGCTTGTTTTCGCACTGTGTGCGAAAACGCGGACGAGCAAGCTCGTCCGCCAATATCAAGAGAAAGATGGATTTGACAATTAAATAAATTTATGTTATAATATTTTTATAAAGAACGGAGAAATCCTTATGAAAAAAACTGCGCGAATAACCCATCGTTTTTTCTGTACTAATTGCGGGCGCGAGGGTCTGCCGCTTGCTCGTAAGACAGGTCATCAACATCAGAAAGGACATCTCAAAAATCTCTATTGTCCTTGGTGTAAAGCTGAATATAACCACTGGGAATGTCACGACGATGAAGAAGTGGCAAATTTTAAAGAATTTTATAGAATGGACGTGATACACCATGAACTATCTGATTATGTTTTGCGGCGTCCCAGGCAGCGGAAAGTCAACTGAGGCTCGCCGCATGGCGGGATCACTTGCCGCACGAAATCTTGCGGTTGAATATATTTCCCGTGACGAGCTCAGATTTAGTATGATTTCTGATGAAAGCGAATACTTCTCCAAAGAAAAGGAAGTTTTTAACAAATTCGTTGAAAAAATGAATAATTCGCTTAATAAAAATGATTGCACGATCATTGATGCAACTCATATTTCTAAAGCAAGTAGAGCAAAAATCTTGCAGCGGGTTGAAAATCCTGACAACGTGCGGTTGCTGGTTCTCTACCTTACTACACCTATTGATGTATGTATGCGGCAAAACGACCTTCGCACTGGCAGGGAACGAATCCCGCATGAAGTAATTGAGAAGATGGCAAAACAGCTTGAAGATCCCACTGAAAAAGAATTTACAGGGTTCGGTTTTGATAGTGTAGAAGTATGGGAGAAACCTTGGAAGGAGGGAGAGACATGATCTACGTCAGTAGCGACCTTCATCTAAATCATGATAAACCCTTTATCTATGCTGCACGAGGATATTCCTCAGTTGAGGAAATGAATAAAGACCTTATCGCTAAGTTTAATAATACAGTAACAGACGATGATGAAGTTTACATCCTTGGTGATTTGTGTCTTGGTGGTACTGATTCACTTATTGATAATTTCAAAATGTTAAGTCAACTCAATGGCAAAATTCATATTATCCTTGGCAACCATTGTACAGAGACTCGCCGCAAAATGTATGAAGCTCTGCCGCAAGTTGTTTCTATCTCTTACGCGGAAATGATCCATTACCGCAAATATCATTTTTATCTTAGTCATTATCCAACCCTAACCGCAAATCTTGATGATGATAAACCTCTGCGGGCGCGCACTATTAATCTGTGCGGTCATAGTCATGCTACTGATCCATTTGCTGATTGGGAAAAGGGATGTATCTATCATTGTGAGGTAGATGCACACAATGGATTTCCTGTTTCTCTTGATTCTATTATTGAGGATATGAAACACCGCGTACAAGAAGATGAAGTACGCTACGCCAAGCAGCTCGCCGCAATTAAAAAGTGTTTTGATGAACCCATTTGATGTAGCATTCTCAATTATTAAAACTATAAAATATTTACTTCCTAAAAAAAATTTTTTAAATTAAAGGAGAAAAATTATGAGCCTTCATTCTGCTATTATGCATCTTGAACCTATTGTTGAGGTTTATGATAATGATGTCAGGGTTAAATTGACTTATAATGGTCATAACTATTATGGAATGGCCTTCTGTCATAAAGAAGATAAGGACTTCTTCTCTGAAAAGGTTGGCGCAACTATTGCTCATTATCGTGCTATGATTAAAATTTATGATGATGAAATTAGACGAGCAGAGGTTGCCGCACGAGTGCTCTGGTCTGCCTATAAAGATGTCATTTATAATTCTCAGAAGGATGGTATTCCTGTCGATCCCACCAGCGCATTTATTACTCGCGTTTTTAAGGCACGTGATCTAGTTGATCGCTATAAGGCCCAACGCACTAGTCTTCGCACTCAGCTAAGAGAATATCTCAAGAACCATGAAAAGTGCCTTGAGAGTATTCGCGCACAGCGTAAAACTGAAAATGAGGACAAAAATGTTTAATCCTTATGGCTAATTTTTCAAAATAAATGAGAAGAATCCGAAAGGAGAGATTTATATAGATTTGATATATATACTCATCGGGTTCCTCATTGCATCTATTGGTATTCCTCTAATTGAAAGTTTACAAAATATTATCGCTGCTCTCACTGAGCTGATGGTAAGTAAAATCAATAAAGGTATAGCTAAATCCAATCTCGCTATTCAGGCTATGACCGAAGAGGATGAAGAACCCGTGGGACCGAAAGGTGTCATGGGTTTTACCATACCTGATGATGACGATGACGATGAGGAGGAATACGAAGTTGAAGATTAAGTTCTATGATACTTGCGCGCTTCTTAATCTAGGCGAGAAAGTTTTTGGAGGAGAGCCATTCGCAATTTCTAGTATTACCTTCAAGGAGCTAGAAATAATTAAAACGTCGTTTAATAAAGATAACGACGTTAAAGCAATGGCTAGACACCTTCTTCACTTGTTTGACGAAAATGAATATGATTATATTCCAGTAGTTCATCAAGTGGAAAATGAGGTATTTATTGCGGCCAGAGGATTTGAAATTAATAATGATACTAAAATTCTCTCAGACGCAATTTATCTTGCAAAAGATGAAGATATAGAATTTGTGACTGCGGATCTAAGTTTGCGCTGTATTGCAAGACATTTTATTGATATTATTTCAGTAGAAGCTATTGCGGAAGAGGAAGATAGCTATACTGGATACCTTGAAATAGAGTGTACTGAGGAACAGTTAGCATTTTTCTATGAGCATCAAGAAGATAATATATTTGGTCTACTTGAAGGACAATATCTTGCGCTCTATCACGACGAAGAACTTGTAGATTTGCGGGTATGGCGTGACGGCTCGCCGCAATTCCTTAACTATAAAGATTTTAACTCCACGTGGTTTGGTAAAGTTGTTCCATATAAGGGAGATCTATACCAGAAGATGCTCTTCGATAGTCTAAATAATAATCAACTTACTCTAGTTCGAGGCCCAGCAGGCTCTGGAAAGACACTCTCTTGTCTAGCTTTTTTAATGAGTCAACTAGAGAAGCACCGCATTGATAAGATTATCGTATTCTGTAATACAGTTGCGACTATGGGATCGGCTAAATTAGGATTTTACCCTGGTACTAGGTTAGAGAAGCTACTCGACTCGCAAATTGGAAATCTTCTGTCTAGTAAACTAGGCGGAAGAGAAGGAGTAGAGCGCCTCATTGATGATGGCAAACTGGAACTACTTCCGCTCAGCGATATTAGGGGTCTAGACACCAATGGGATGAAGGCTGGAATCTATATTTCTGAAGCCCAGAACCTAGATCGCGCATTGATGAAACTTGCTATTCAGCGTGTTGGTGAAGATTGCATTTGCCTCATTGATGGTGACTCTAAAGCGCAAGTTGATGATTTGCGTTATGCGGGAATCAATAGTGGTATGAGACGACTTTCGCAAGTTTTCCGTGGTCAAGATTTTTATGGTGAAGTTGAATTAAAGCACGTTTATCGTAGCCGCATCGCAGAAGTCGCAGAACGTTTTTAATACAGTATTGAGGAGAGTGGCTGCGGCTGCCCTCCTCATTCTATTTTCTAAGAAAGGATTTGAAACAAATGCCAAAAGTATATCTGTCTCCGGCAATGCACCGGTAGAACGAGTGTTGCTATCCTCGTCCAGATGGCAAACAGTGCTATGAAGCACTGGAAAATAATGAATATATTGACATTCTTGAACCTGTTTTAAACAGATGTAAGATTGAAACTAAGCGTGGCTATCGCCGCACTCCCATGAATAATGAAGATGGCGATAAAATTATGCGTCAAAATGTTGCTGAATCTAATGCTTGGGGTGCTGATGTTCACTATATCTCTCATACCAATGGCGCGAATGGTACCGTAAAAGGTTATCGTCCTATCTATTTTACTGGTTCAGCAAAAGGCAAGAAACTCGCAGAAATCATGGTTAAGTATCGTAAGTAGATTTATCCTTATAGTGTAGTACTAAATAACCGTACCGACCTCTATGAACTTAAAAATACCAATGCGGTGGCATTTTATGAGGAGCACGTTTTCCACGATAATCTTGAAGATGCCACTTGGTTCCATACTCATATGAATGAAATTGCAGAATCTGCGGCAAAGGGTCTATGCGAGTATTTTGGCATCCCTTATGTAGCCCCTGCTGCGACCCCTTCTACTCCAGTTGTGACCACTGCCATTCTCCGCAAAGGGAGTATTGGTCCTGAGGTAAAATCTCTACAAAAGAAACTTCTTCAAATTGGTTATTATCTTGGCTCTTATGGCGCTGATGGAGACTATGGCGACGCAACAGTAACCGCTGTCCGCAAATTCCAAAAGGACAATTCTCTTGCGGTGGATGGCGAAGCTGGTCCTAATACTCTTGCCACTGTCGACAAAGTTCTTCCTATTGTTCAGCAAGAGCAAAAAGCAATTGCTAATCGTCTGCGGCAAGCTCAGCCTAAAGACTTTTCAGTCCAGCCTATTATTAACTGGGCCGAGGATGAGCGCAATTATACTGAGAAAGATAGTTTAACTGATCTGGATGATAAGACCAAAAACGCGGGTGATGACAACTATACTAAGTATTCTCAAGAAGTTGATGCTCTTGGCGTATTTTCCGCACAAGTGCAAGGTCAGCCCTGGTGCGCCACTTGGGTTACAGATGGTTTCATTAATACCTATGGCGTTGATAAAGGTCTTGATATGCTATGTCAACCTAATAAAAACTCTAATGCGGCGTGTTGTGGCGATGCGGCTGAGTATTATCAAAAAGCTGGTCGTTGGTATACCTCGCCACAAGTTGGTGACCAAGTATTCTTCAAGACTACTAAGTATCAGTATGCTCATACTGGTATTGTGACAGAGATTACTGACACAGAAGTTACAACAATAGAAGGAAACACATCTTCTGAAAAAGGCGTTGTTTCTAATGGTGGTGCTGTTACTAAGAAGCATTATCCAGTTGGTTATTCTGGTTTTAAAGGTTTTGGTAGACCTAAATACGAAGCTAAGCAAGAGGAACCAGATTTTGAGCCTTATGTTGTGCGGCTGACCGCAATTGCTCTGAATGTGCGGACAGGCCCTGGCACACAATATCCTGTTGCCATGGTTATTCGTGGTGGAGGTTCCTTTACAATTGTTGCCGAAGAAAATGGGTTTGGGAAGTTAAAATCGGGCGCAGGTTGGATCATGCTCCAACATACAGAAAGAGTGGAGTGAACTATATATGAAACAAGAGAAGAAGAAAAAGGAGTTCTCTAAACGATTACTAGTTCAAGAATCTTTGCTAATTTGGATCTAGACTCTTGCTTTATTAGCACTAGCATTTGTTTGTGTTTTTCGAGGCAGTTATTCTGAATTACCTTGGCTTGCGGCGATGGTTGCTTTCCCATGGACTGCATACGGAGTAAGCCAGGCATTTTACTACAACAAGGCAAAAAAAGAAAACACGGAGGGCGGGATCGTCTATGAAACCACCCTTGCACAACTTAATCCCACTGACAACGAGCCAGTTGGTTGATTTCTTTTTAGTCGGTTACGTAAGTAACCGACTTTTTCTTTTTCTCTTGACTTTTTTATTTTTATATGTTATAATATTAATATAAAATAAATATAGAAGTAATGTAATTAAAGATCGGTAAAATTATCTTATATATTTCTTATAACTATATTATAACAAAAAATTTTAGATTTGTCAAGTTAGGAGGAAGAATGGAGATTTATTGTGATGGTTCATGCCGAGGCAATGGGACTGCAAACGCAGAAGGCGGCTTTGGCGTTGTTGTAGTAGACAATGGCGAAGTTGTAAATACTTATGCGGAAATGCACAAGCAAACAACCAACAACCGCATGGAAATGATGGCTATTATGTGGGCTATTGTTACTTATTATGAAGAGATTGCGGCTGGTAACGTCGTTATTTTTAGTGACTCTCAATATGCTGTGAATACTTTCTCCAATTGGATTTGGTCTTGGTATAATCGTGGTTGGAAGAAATCAAATAAGCAAACTCCTGAGAATTTGACTTTATTAAAAAAATATGTTACTATAACAAATGATGGAAAATTACCTGTTCAGCTGCGGTATGTGCGGGGTCACAATGGTAATGTATATAATGAATGGGCTGATGATCTCGCGACTGGTGCCCGCAAGGCAGAAACTACGAAAGGAGAAAAGATAGATTTTGAACATTAAAAAAACATATACAGAAGATAGTATTGAATCTTTATCCCCATTGGCCTTTACGAGACTTCGTCCAGGTGTTTACGTTGGTAGCACAGAGTATTCCACTCAACTCTTGATTGAGATTGTGTCAAATGCGGTGGATGAATTTCGTGCGGGGCATGGAGATAAAATCACAGTCACAATTAAGAAAGATAATACATTTATCGTAGAAGATAATGGACAGGGTTTTATTACTAACCTTTTGCGGGAAGATGGGAAGACGGTTCTAGAGGCAGCATTTTCTGTGTTAAACACTTCGGGCAAGTATACCGATGATGGAGTCTACGATGGAGTCGCATTAGGCTTGAATGGTATAGGATCAAAGCTAGCTACATATCTCTCTCACTGGCTTGAAGTTCTTAGTTGGAGAGATGAAAAATATGAGCATATCTGGTTTAAAGAGGGTGTGTTCGATAAGCGTGATTGCGGTGATTGGAAAAATGCCGATAAGCCTTCTGGTACACTGGTTCAGTGGCAACCGAGTGAAGAATTTTTCACTAATGTAGAAGTAGATCTCGCCGCAGTTACTAAGCTGTTTAAAGTTCTTGCTTGTCTATGCCCTGGATTAACTATTATCTTAGAGCAAGAAGATAAACCTACTCAGACATTTGTTTCTAAAGCTGGTTTGTCTGATTTGGCAGATGAAGCTGTTAAGGGCAAAGAAATCCTAAAGAACCGTTTAAATATTCACTATGAAAGTGGAAAGAATAAGCTCGATTTGGTTCTAACCTATACCAACGCTTATTCTGCTACTATTGTTCCTTATGTAAATGCAGGCCTTACAGATGCAGGCCCGCATATTACGCAGTTCAAAACCACTCTAACAAGAGAAATGAATAAGTTTTTTCGCGAAAAAGGCTGGCTTAAAGATAAGGAAGAAAACTTGTCTGGTGACGACTGCCAAGAAGGTCTATATGTAGCATTTAATATTACCTCTCCTGGCGTTGCATATGATGCTCAGACTAAGTCTCGTCTAGTCAAGATTGATATGAAACCATTCACGAGTGTTATTGCGGAGGAGCTGGGATATTGGTTTGCAACAAATGAGAAAGACCTCAAGATTATTTGCGATAAAGCCCTTAATGCACGGAAGGCACGTGCGGCCGCAAAGAAGGCTCGTGATGCGGTAAGAGAACCTAAAAAGAAAGAAACTGGTTTGCGGGCATCTCTTGCGCTCAGTAATAAGTTTATTGATTGTACGAGTAAAGATCCTAAAGAACGCAAATTGTTTATTCTCGAGGGAGTGTCTGCGGGTGCGGCAGCAATTGAGGCCCGCAATCCTAAAACAGACTGCATCTATTTGCTTCGTGGTAAAATTCTTAGTCCTCTGAAAAGTGATACAACAAAACTACTCCAGAATCAAGAAATCTCTGATCTTGTGCGAATTATTGGTGGAGGTTTTGGTAGCACATTTGATGTCAATAAAATGAATTTTGATAAGATTGTTATTTTCAGTGATTCAGATAGTGACGGTGACCAAATTTGCCTACTCTTGATGGGACTATTTTATACCTACATGAAAGATTTGGTTTTGGCTGGCAAACTTTATCGTGGAGCGGCTCCTCTGTACACTCTTACAAAAGGAAAGGAAGAGCATTTGTTTTATACTGATAAAGAGTATCGTAATTGGCAGGCTAAGAATTCTACCTCTGGATATACCGTTCTACGAGGCAAGGGTACCGGCGAGATGAATCCAGATGATCTTCACCGACTCTGCTTTAATAGCGAAAGATTCAAGCGATTTGTAGTAGATGATCCAGAAGAGACGGATGCTCTACTGACTATTCTGCTGGGACCAGCTGTGCCTCCCCGCAAACAATATATCTATGATAATGCAACTGAATTGGGTTTTCATTTTGAGTAAGGAGGTAAACAAGTGAGTGAAATTTTTGATGTAAAATTTAATGATGAGAGTAGACAAGACTTCCTTACCTACAGTGAAGAGGTTCTAACTGAACGTGCGGTGCCTAGTGCAGAGGATGGTTTACTCTCATCTCAGCGCAAACTTTTATGGACTATGAGCGAGTATCTGAAAATGGACTCCTCAAGTAAAACGAAAAAGTGCCAATCTGTCGTTGGATCAACTCTCCTCACGAGCTATTTCCACGGTGATCAGGCTTGCTACGGCGTGTTGGTAAAGATGGCGCAACCGTTCTTGATGCGGTATCCGCTAGTAGAAGGTCAAGGTGCACTTGGAACTCAGGAGTCTAATGATATGGTTGCTTCTTCTCGTTATACAGAAGCTAAACCTAGCATTTATGCAGACTTGATGATGGAGAATTTTAAGAAAAACGCAGTTCCCCTCAAGCGTACATATAATGACGAGTTCGATGAGCCTGTTGTTTTGCCTTCTTCATTCCCTAATGCGTTGTGTAATGGTAAACAAACTATCGCTATTGGATTGAGCCATAACTCATTACCGAATAATTTGTCTGAGGTCTGTGACGCACTTGTTGCTTATATGCAGAATGAAGATATTTCAATTGATGAGATTATGAGTTATCTACCTGGCCCAGACTTTCCGTGCGGAGGTATTGTTGTCAATAGAAATGACATTAAAGAAGCATTTGCAACAGGTAAATCTAAAGTCTCCTTGAAAGTACGCGGTGATTATACTATCGAAGGAAATAAGATTATTTTCACAAGTATCCCTTATCGTACTTACCGTAACAATATCAAAGAGCAAATGACTAAATGCATTGAAGAACTTGAAACGGTTATTGCGGATTACGCTGATGAATCTAACCTAGGTAAAACTAAAATCATTTTCAAAATAAAGCCAGGCGTTGAACCAGAAGCTGCATTACAAAAGCTCTTCAAATTAACTGACCTTCAAACTACTCTATCTTATAATATGAACTACATTGTTAATGGGACTCCCAGACTATGTTCTATTAAAGACTTGATGAAAGCATATGTACAGCATCAAGAAAATGTATTGCTGAATGTCACTTATTTTGACAAGGATAAAGCCGAAAAGCGTATCCATGTTCTTGAAGGCATCTTAGTTGCTATTGATAAGATTGATGATGTAATTCAACTTATTAAATCTTCTACCAATAAAGCAGATGCAAGAACCAAGCTGATAAGTTTTCTCTCTATTGATGAAGTTCAAGCTAATGCAATTCTTGATATGAAGCTGTCTCGTTTGACTAAATTAGACAAAGATGAATTAGCACAAGAGTTGCAAGATAAGAAAGATTTTGTTGCGGAGTGTAACAAGATTATTGGTAGCCACGACCATCGGCTAGAGAAGATTACTGAAAAGGTTCAGAGTCTAAAGAAAAAATATGGAGACGCTCGCCGCACTCAGCTGGCGCAAATTGAAATCCCTAAGGAAAGCAAGAGTAAGCCAGAGTTTATACCTGAACCTTGCGGGATTGTAGTTACAACCACGCATACCATTAAGCGCATGGCGAAAGCAACCAAGCCCAAAGCTAATGAGTATTTCTTAATGAACCAAGAGACGGATACAGGCGATTGGTTGAGCGTTTTTACTGCGGCGGGTAAGATGTATAAAATCCAGACTAAGGATATTCCAGAGGGTACGGCTGCTTCTAAGGGAATTGGTATTGCGGCATTGCTTGAGATGGGTAGTGATACTCCCATTGCATATTTCTTGCACTCACAATTTAGTGATGGTGCATTGTTGTTTGTAACTTCTCGTGGGCAAATCAAGTGTGCAAAAATGGAGGAATTTACTTCTACTCGTAAGGGTGGTGTTATTGCTACTAAATTGCGGGAAGGCGACTCAGTCACGGCAGTAATGGAGTATCATGGCGAAGATGTTGAGGTAATCACTAAAAAGGGTATGAGTATCCATTTACGCGGTAGTGATATTCCAACCCAAGGTAAAAATACATTAGGCGTAAAGGGTATGAATATCGCAGAAGATGACTCTGTTGCACAGGTTTTGTTAATTCCCAAAGACACTATTGGGTTGGTTGTGATTGCGGAGACAGGCCAAGGGAAACGTATTCCTGTGAGTGAGCTACCGCCGCAAGGTAGAGGTGGAAAAGGTGTAAGTATTACTCCTAAGAATGATTTTGCCGGCGCAGTGTTTATTACCAAAGAGGATAGCCGCATTTTATTTGTAATGCCAAGTGGGGTTAAGAGTGAATCTGCTAGACAAATTCCTCTTCATTCTAGAGTAAACACTGGTGTGCAAATAATCAAGCCTATTGGCAAAATCGCTCATGTGGTATTGGGGTCTTAATTGACCCCTTACCGCACATTTGACATTTATTTAAATAAATGTTATAATAAAAATAGGGAGAAAATATATGTTTGATAAAGAAAAAATTTCTGAATTTTTCCCTGGTGCAGAAGATCTTATGATTCAGCCTATGCTAATCTGGACTTTACCCTCGAATAAGAAGGATAAACTCAGTGAGGTTTGCGCTAGTGGAGAATATTTTGCGGAAGAGAAAAAGGATGGGGCACTGTACCAATTTTGCCGCACCGACAAGGGCAACTATTTATTCGGCAGAACAGTGAGCGTAAAAAATGGTCTGCTAACCAATAAGATTGATAACGTGCCGCACATCAACTCTGCTCTCTCTTGTTTACCTTGCGGTACTGTTATTATTGGTGAGATTTATGTTCCAGGTGGTACAAGTAAAAATGTAACTTCTATTATGGGTTGCTTGCCCGCAGAAGCTATTAAGCGTCAAGATAAGCAGGGTAAGATTAAGTATTATCTCCATGATATGATTTTCTATAATGGAGAGGATATGCAATCTTGGGGTGCTGAGGCTCGTTATCAGAAGCTAGTAGAAGTATGGAATGAATTTCATCTTGAACAGTTTGATTTCTTGCGGCTTGCGGAGAGCTTTGATACCAATATTGAAGAGCGGCTATCCAAGATTCTGGCCGCAGGTGGAGAAGGTATTGTACTAAAGAAGAAAGATGCTCCTTATTCTGAGGGTAAGCGCCCCGCATGGGCAACAATCAAGTGTAAACAGATGGACACTATTGACTTGGTATGCACTCGTGCAATCGAAGCAACTAAAGAATATACTGGTAAAGAGTTGAATACTTGGGAGTATTGGGTTGATTTAGGAGGTAATCCTTATCATGGTAGATATTTAAATGATGAAGGCTATGCCACCATTAGGACGCCTATGTTTGCTGTTACTAAGCCCTATTTCTACGGTTGGAAAACAGCAATTGGAATTGGTGCCTATGATGATGAAGGCAATCTCAAAGAAATTGGCACTGTATCCTCTGGACTAACTGATGAAATGCGGGCGCACCTTGATGACTACGTTGGAAAGGTTATCGCGCTACAGTGCATGAGTATTGACCGAAAGGAGAAGACTCTGCGGCATCCTATTGTTAAGGCATGGCGAGATGATAAAAACGCCGCAGAATGTAAATTGAGCGAAGTCTTTTCTTGACTTTTTCAAAAATAAATGATATAATATTTATATACTTGAGAAAGGAAAGTAGACATGGCTAAAAAAGAGATGATTAAGCTAGCTGAACAACTTATTAAGCTAGAAAAGATCATTGATACTGGCACTAAAGAAGAAGCAGATCAGGCTCGTCTTGATACAGAAGCCCTTATTACTAAAATTGTTAAAACCTATGGTTTTAAGGGAATGTTTGAAATTGACGAATATATCTGTACACATAGTTAATAACGCTGTGAAGGCGATTATTATATATTAAATTTTTTTGGAGGAAATTAAATTATGGCTATGAAACCCAATACTAAGGCAGTTCTAGAGTATCTGAAGAGCGTTCACGGTAAGAAGGACGTTACCGCCGCTGACGTCGCTGCTGCGCTGGACCTGGATGTGAAGCAGGTTAATGGTATCTTTACCGCGGCTCTACAGCGTAAGGAGTATGGCTACCGTGAGGAAGTCGAGATCCAGCTGGACGATGGTACGCACGCGAAAGTGAAGACTTTACACTTGACTGATGCAGGCCTGGGTCTAGACCCTGATGCTGAGTAATCTAGCGTAAAAAGTTCCCGTGGAGGATAATTGAATCTTCCACGGGATTCTTGCATCTATGACGGCTCTACTTATTTTGTGCGGGTGTTTAATTGGTGTTTGTGTATTTCTTGCAGTTAAATACAAAGCCGCACAAGAAGAAGCACAAGAACGGATTAAAGTTAATCTTGCGATTTAGCAAGAGAATGAAAATCTGGATAAAGAAAATGCACAATTGCGTATTGATCAATCTAGTCTGGTTTCAAGAATTGATGCACAAAAACAACAATTAGATGAATTACAAAGACATACGCAAATACAAACCGAATATGCGAAGATGGAAGCCAAGCGCGCTCTCGATCAAGCATATGAAGGTTATTCACAAGAAATTGAACAAGAGTATAGAAGTTTGATAGATGATGAAATGAGTAGCTATCTATCTGTTTGCGAAGATGTGCGGCGAGCGGAAGCCTAGCTTGAAGATCTTAAAGCTAAACAAGTCGCCTATATTTAGGAGCAGCTTCGCAAAGAGAAGATTCAAAATGAATTAGACTTCTATCGTATGTTGCTCACGGATAATGATAAAGACGATATAAAGAGTCTCCGCACTATACAGCAGACCTTCCACCGCAAAGAAGCCATTGACAAGATTATTTGGGAAGTTTATTACAAACCAGCTTATGACGTATTAATGTCTCACTTGTTTTCTAAGGGTCAAGATAAAGTCTGCGGTATTTATAAGATCACTAGCATTACGACCGGTAAGGTCTACATTGGTCAATCGGTGGATTGTAGATCAAGGTGGCGCGATCACATTAAAGCTGCATTAGTGAATGGAAATAAGACTAATTTACTCTATTCTGCAATGTCAAAGGAAGGACCAGAGAATTTCACCTTTGAGATTCTTGAGGAAGTCCCACGGCCGCAGTTGAATGAGCGAGAAAAGTATTATATCGACTTCTATCAAACCGTAAAATTTGGCATGAATAAGACGGCAGGAGGCAGCTAAGCGCGTATGCAGAAAATCACTATTCAATCTGATACAACGATTTATCCTATTCAAACAGTCGGCAAGTATGCTGGAACCTGTTGGGGTTCTGATACTTCTGATACAAATAAAAATTATAAAAGAGGACTTGACTGCATTAATTCTGGGCATGGTCGGGCTATGGAGTTTTCGCAAGTCTATATGATTATTGATGGATATAGTGCACGAACCCTCAGGCAGCTTTATACACACATCGGAGGCTCTCCTACTCGGCTGCAAGCGTCTACTCGATATATCAATTATGATAATTTTAGTTATACAACTCCGCCCTCTGTGCTCAAGGATCCCCAAGCTAAAGATAGATATGACCAGATTATGTATCAAATCTCTGAGGCTTATAAAGACCTTGAAGCATGGGACATTCCTAAAGAAGATTGTGGACTAATTTTGCCTCTAGGCATGGAGTCTAAAATGGTATTCCGCACGAATTTGCGGCAACTTATTGATATGTCGCATGAGAGACTTTGCTCTCGCACCTATTGGGAATTTCGTCTGCTTATGAAAGATTTAATGCAAGCTCTATCTGAATATTCAGAGGAATGGGCTTATTTGGTTGAAAATTATTTTAAGCCTAAATGCGAGGTATATGGTTATTGCACTGAAAAATTTACTTGTGGCCGCATGCCTCGTAAGAAAGACCCCGCGCAAGAAAAGCAAGAGAAAGAAGTAATTGCGGCGATTGAACCAGTCGTTAAAACACCTGGATTTATGGAGTCTCTCCACAAGCTCGTCCGCAGTTATCTGACTTGACTTTTGCTTAAAAATATGGTATAATATTATTAGAAAATGTATAAAGGAGAAATTTTTCAATGAAAAAGAATATGACTAATGAAGCGTTTGTTACAGGCTATATTTATAGCCATGATTTGAAGGAGAAGGTCACTGGCGCCACTTCTAAGAATCCTGGTACTGAGTTTATTCAGGGTACTCTGAATATTGTGACTGATAACGCGGGTCTGAATGTTGTTCCCATTTATTACAGCTATGTTACTGCTACTACCAAGAATGGTGGCCCTAATAACACTTACAATGTGCTAAAGAATATCATCGACGGCAAGTTCAAGAGTGTTATGAATGATGGCAAGGAGAATGCGACGATTGTTCGTTGCAATACTGCCATTGAGCTGAACGATTGGTTTGACCAGCGCAACAACGATGCTCTTGTTTCTACTAAGCGTCTAACTGGTGGTTTCATTCATGTTGAGCCTACGCTGCCGGAGGATGAGAGCAAGCGTGCTACTTTTAAGGTTGATATTGTTATTACCAATGTGCGGGAGCAGGAAGCTGACGCTGAAAAGGGTACCCCCGCAAAGGTGATTATTAAGGGCGCCGTGTTTAATTTCCGTAATGCACTACTGCCCATGGAATTTTCTGCCACTGATCCTGCTGCCATGAATTATTTCCTGAGCCTGGATGCATCTAACTCTAATCCTATTTTCACTCAGTTCTGGGGTGAGATTATTTCTCAGACTATTGTGAAGGTGACTACTGAGGAGTCTGCGTTTGGTGAAGCGCTGGTGAAGGAAACTCGTTCTTCTTATAAGGACTATGTTGTGAAGGGCGCCAAGCCTGATCTGTATGAGTGGGATACTGAGGATTCTATTCTGGGTTCTGAGTTTGCGGCGGCTATCGCTGAGCGTGAGGTTTATCTGGCTGCGGAGAAGCAGCGCACCATGGAGTATCGTGCTTCTAAGGGTAATGCTATTACTGCGGCTGCTACTAAGCCTGCTACTGGCGGCGTTGTTACTGCGAAGGGCACTTATAATTTCTAAGAAAAGGAGATAAAGGAGTATGGCAATTAATTTAACCACACTAAAACCGAATGTAGTTAGCAGAGATCTCTCTGGTTATATTACCTTCTTATACGGCGCGCCTAGCACCTTGGGCACTTGTTGAGTGATCAACTCGTTAAATCACAGTAAAAATCTGGAAGGCTGTAAAATGCTAATCAGAACGGAAGTTAGGAATTAAATAGCCTAACACGTGCAACGCATAGGAAAATTAACATTACGTTATTATCAAGTAAGGAGGTTGCTCAGAGTGAGGAACTTTAGTGAAGAAGAATATCAAATTATTTATCAGGCATATGTGATCGAGGGAAGAGGAATGCTTTATACAAGCAAACTTGTTAATTCCTCTCCAGAAACAGTTAAACGATTTTTGAAATCCAAGGGTATTCATATCCGTTCTCAAGGTGAAGCGGCTGTTATCTCTAATAAAAACAGAGCCACAAAAAAGGATACTGATTATTTTAAGAGGCAGTGCCCAAATATGGCTTGGCTATTAGGATTTATTGCGAGTGATGGCACAATCCGAAAAAATGAAAATGAGATTAAGATTGGCCTTGCAATTAAGGATAGGGAAATCCTTGAAAAGATAAAAGCTGAATTGCAGCTACAAACAGAAATTAAGGATTATACTACTAATACAGGGTATGATGCTTGTACGTTGCGTTGGACTTGCGAAGAACATAAAAAAGATTTGGCTGATTATCATATCGTCCCCGCAAAGACGTTTGTTTTAAAGCCCCCTATTGAGAAATTGGATAGGAAATATTGGATTGATTATATTAGAGGTTATTTTGATGGAGATGGTTCTGTCAATCTAATTGCTAACTCTAATGGGCGAGGTAATGGTAATTTGCGGTGGCAGGTTTGTTCTGCAACATCAGAGCTGTTGGAATGGATTGTAAACTTCTTTTATGAAGAATATGGTATTCCTAAAGTAAATGTTCAAGCGCAGAATCGTCCAGGATCACAACATACCTTATATAGCATCCAATATTCTTCAAGGGCTACGAGACAGATTTATAATGTTCTATATACTCCTAATAGTTTGTATCTAAAACGCAAGAAAGAGCATTTTGAAGAAATCTTAGCCAAAGTCAAACCTCTTGATAGTATGTAATGAAATGGTTTTCCCACGAGACTGTGTATCTTCTAGTGTAGAAGATAGAAAGATATGCTGAACTAGGGATGAATAGACATCCCGTAATGCGAGGAAACTCCTAGATCTATAGGATAAAAAACCTATAGGATAACATTTTGAAGGTAGGTAAAACTACTCTAGCAACCCAGATGCCTAAAGCGTTATTGCTAGCATTTGAGCCCGGATATCACGCCTTACCGGGTGTAATTGCCCAGGATATTACTTCCTGGAGTGAAATGCGGCAAGTCCTGCGGGAGCTGAAAAAGCCAGAGGTAAAGGAAATGTTCCAGTCCATCGTAGTGGATACGGTAAAGTAATATCTGCCGTATGTAAAAATTGGAGTAAAAAACTGGAAGGCTGAAATGCTAATCAGAGGTGAAGGCTTTAATTTAAAGCCAGCCGCAACGCATAGGAATAAAATAAATAGGAGGTTTGACTCGGTATGAGTAAAATCAATTTTTCACCAGAACAAGAAGAGTATATTGTATCGCAGTATGTGGACTTTAATCGCACTAAAGCTGATATAAGAAGAGAATTTGGAGTTAGCGATAGTGTTATAGACAGGGTCCTTAAAGCACACAATGTTACGATTCGGAACTCTAGACCTAATCCTAAAAGAGATAAACAAATTCCAGAAGAACATCGTCAAGCCATTATAGATGCCTACTTAAGTGGTAAAGGTTTAATCGCGGCAGGCGCTCCTTATGGGTGTAGCCAAAAAGTTGTTGAAACTATTTTGAAACGCGCTGGTATTCATAAACGAACCTATGAAGAATCAAAGCAAAAACAGCGTATGTATAGTTTAAATGATAATTTTTTTAAAACGCAGTCACCTGATATGGCTTATATTTTAGGTTTTATTGCCGCAGACGGAAATGTTGCTAAAAAAGAAAATGCAATTTCTATTCAACTTCATGAAAAGGACGCTGAAATTTTAGAAAAAATTAAAGAATTAACAGATTCTAATCGTCCTCTTGATTTTTATAAAACATCGCAAGGACGAGATTCAGTTAAATTTCAGGTTTGGTCTGCTGAATGGAAACGCGACTTGGCTGTTTATAACATTGTACCCAATAAATCATTAATTCTAAAACCGCCAACCTTTTTAGATGAAAAATATTATAAAGATTATATTCGTGGCTATTTTGACGGAGATGGCAGTATTTGGACAAGAAAGGACCATTTAAATCAATGCTATTGGGATATAGTTGGTGCAAGTAAAGAAATGATAGTTTGGATTCGAGAAGTGTTAGCTAATCAATTTGGCATTGTGAATAATAAAATTTTGACAGATCATCTTGATACGGGAGTAATAATGTATAAAATTACTTATGTTGGTAAAGCTAAGTTACAACAAATTTACGATGCTTTGTATTCTGATAGGAATTGTTTGTCTTTAAAGCGAAAGCGTGAAAAAATTGAAACTATTTTAAGTAATTCCCACGAGACTCCATATTCACGGGAAAGTGAATAAAAAGATATGCTGAACTAACACGAATAGAAAGTGTTAGAACTAAAGGATAAAAAGCCTTTAGGATAACAAAATTGAGATATAAGCGCGGATTACTGCAAGAAGTATGTTTGTAGTCAGCATGGAATTGAAGATCTGGCCGATGCTGGCTATGGTAAGGGTTATACTTGGTTTAAGGATGAATTTAATGACGTATTCCGTACTCTTTCTCAACTTGGATATGCCATAGTTTTTCTTGGACATGATAAGGAAATTGTGAGTGAAGATGGTAAGACTAAGATTATTCGCTCTGCCTTAAATAACTCTACTCGTACAGTGATTGCGGGTATGAGTGACTTGTATGGTTACGCGCATCAAAAGGAAGCTGGACAGATGAGTGTTTTGACACTTCGTTGCTCTGATGGCTCTATTGAGTGTGGTGGCCGATTCAAGTACATTGATGAAGAAATTCCCATGAATTATCAAAGTCTTGTTGATGCCGTCCGTAGAGCTATTGATAAAGAGGCCGCTGAGCATGGTAATAAGTTTGTTACAGACGAGCGCATTGCTCCAGTTCCTAAGACAGAAATCTTGGACTATGATGCTCTAATGGCTGAGTTTCAGACTCTGGCTGGCGAGTTAATGACGAAGAGCTCTAGTAATGGTGTTAAGATTACTAGTATTGTTGAGCGTTATCTAGGCAAAGGTAAAAAGGCTAGTGAGGCAACCCCAGATCAGGTTGAAATGCTTAATCTAATTATTCTTGAGATGCGCGACCTAAACAAGTGAAACAGCGAGGGGAGGAGAAATTCTCCCCTCATTAAAGTAAAGGAGGAACTTGTATCGGACATTATGTTAAGTGCTACTATTGCGGCCAGCAATTTGATCGAGATAAGGTTCCTTGCGTCGCTGTAAATAGTCGGCGTTATGCTCACAAAGAGTGCGAGGAACAAGCTAATGGTAAAAATGAAGACCTCGCCGCACTTGAAGCATATATTAAACAATTATTTGGTTATCAAACCTTGCCCGCAGATGTAAACCGCCAAATACAACAATTTGTTAAAAAGGGTTATACCTATACAGGTATTCTTAAATCCCTTAAATTCTTCTATGAAGTAGAACATGGCAGCAAGGAGAAATCTGGGGGTAGAATTGGTATAGAAACTATGCCTGTAATACCTTTTCCGACTCATCATCGGGGTTTATCTATTTTGATAAGCTAACGGGGAAACCTGACCAGATAAAGCTGAAGGCAATCCCGTGGGAAAATTATTTTATTATTTTATTAAATCTTAAAGAAAGGAGGAGTTAACCATAATATGAGTCAAATTATAAAATTAAAAGATTGTCCTCAAACCCTTAGCGGAGTTTATAAATTAAATTTTCCAAATGGGAAAAGTTATATTGGCATTAGTATTCATATCAGAAAACGTTTAAATGAGCACAATCGAGATGCTAAAGTGTCTCATCTTCCAGTTCATTTAGCTTTAAATAAATATGGGCCAATTTCTGAATTTGAACTATTAGAAGAGATTCCATCTAATGATAGACAACAATTATGTGAAAGAGAAATTTATTGGATAAACTTCTATGATACAACAAATAAAGAAAAAGGATATAACATTTCTCCTGGCGGAGATGGAAGCGCTGCAGGTTGGCAAAATCCTTCTTGTGATTTAACAGAGTCTGATATAAATGAAATTTATGATTTACTAATTAATTCACAAGAATTTATGTATAATATTGCAGAAAGATTCCATACTTCTCAAGAAGCTATTAGTAATATCAATAGAGGAATTCATCATATTAAAGAAGGATATACTTATCCGCTACGAGAATCAACACGATTCCAAAAGGGTCATACACTAACTAAAAAGGGCATTGAACATCATAACGCTTTATTTGATAAAGAAGATATAGAAGAAATTTATGATTTATTAAAAAATCATTTGGAATATTCCATAAACCAAATTGGTGAAATGAAAGGCATTAGTTATAGTTCTATTTCTAAAATAAATAGGGGTATTACATACCACGATGACGCCCAAGAATACCCTCTACGAAAAGCTCATGCTAAAAGTACAAGCAAGATATCTCAAGAACAATTAAATCAAATTCGTTCCGATTTAATAAATCATACCTATCCATCTCTATCTGCTCTAGCAAGAGCAACCGGTTTTAGTGCTTCTGTGATTAGTCGTATTAATTCTGGTCAAACCTATTATGATGATTCATTAAATTATCCTTTAAACAAATAAATAATAAAATAATAAACCTGTATCGACTAGAGGCGGATCGGCCTCGTAGGGCTGCTATTGATACGCAGCTCGAAATGGGTATTGTTAGTTTAAATGAAACTAATTAAGATATAGTCAGTGCCATTAGAAATAATGGAATCACACGATTGTGCCCTACGTTTATGAGCGCGCCAAGGAGTATTATTACCATATATGGCTAGCCCAGCAAGAAAATATAGAAAGAATTAATGAGATATATACTATGAATACAATAGAAATTCCAGTGGTTGAAATCCATATACCTTCCCCTAGCCGCAAACCTATGAAGAGAAACAGGAGATTATTTACATTCCTTGAGGAAGGGAGCGATGAAGCATAAGCAGTAATTATGTTGATACAGTTGCTGTAATGCAAGTCATAGGGTCTGTTTTTAATGACCCCAAAATCCTTGAAGAACAAGATAAATATGTTATCAGAGAAGAGGATTTTACAGAGGAATTTCATAAGATTGTATTCGGCGCTATGTACAATATTGTTGTTCTTGGTGGTAGTGTAAATCTTGAGACTATTGTTGATTATTTATCTACTCGTCCTAAGTTTTATGGTATTTTCCAACAGAACAAGGGTGTTGAATATATTACTAAGGCATCAGAGTTTGCAACAAGAGATACGTTCAATTATTATTATATGCGACTTAAGAAAATGACCTTATTGCGGGCGTATGATAATTATGGTATAGATGTTAGTTTTTTATATGACCCTACTAATGTTCTTGATACTAAAAAGAAACAAGAGCAGGAAGAATGGTTAGATAACACTAGCGTAAAGGACATTGTCAATTTAATAGATGAACGCATTGATAGGATTAAGTCAGAATACGCTGACGAAGAATGCGGCGATGGGTATCAAATAGGCGATGGCGCACTTGAATTAATTTCCCAGTTTGAGAAATGTCCAGAAGTGGGTATTCCGCTGTATGGACCATTAATCAACACTGTCACTCGGGGAGCTAGGCTCAAAAAGTATTACCTCAGATCAGCGAGCACAGGAACTGGAAAAGCAATTCCTAATGATACGATTATTCCTACTCCTATTGGAGATAGAAGAGTTGGAGATATTCGCCCAGGAGATTATCTATTTGGTCAGAATGGTAAACCTGTGAAAGTTTTACAAATTCATCCTCAGCCGCAGAAAAAAGATGTCTGGAAAGTTACATTTATTGATGGTAGAGAAGCCTTGTGCTGTGAAGATCATCTATGGGAGTATAGATATTATAGTCATAGAGGTTTTGTATATCGAGTAGAATCTTTGAAAGATATTTTAAAGCGAACGGAAAAACTAAAAAATGGTTTGCGGGGAAGCGACGGGAAAGGTTTTCGTTTTGCAATAAAAATAAATCAACCTGTTGAGGGATATGATTTAAGATATTCAGTAGATCCATATGTAATGGGCGCATTAATTGGAGACGGTAGTTTCCGATATGATAGTAAGAATAAATCTCTAACATTTTCTAGCGAAAATGCAGAACTTCCAAATAGAATTGCTCAATTGCTTGGACAAGATATCTTTGCATATAGCTACACTGATAGAAACTATAGTTATGTGTTTAAGTCTCAAGCTAATCCAGAGCATCCTCTCTGGGTGGAAGAAATTTTGAAAGATTATCCTGATTTGTGGAATTGTAAATCAGAAGATAAATTTATTCCAGAGGACTATTTACATGGTTCTATTGAACAACGGTACGCTTTACTGCAAGGGCTAATGGATACGGATGGTAGTATATCTCAAGTTAAAGGTAGAGTTAATTTTACTACTATTAGTCCTAAGTTGCGTGATAATGTCATTGCATTATGTAGAAGCCTTGGGTTTATTGCAACTTGGCAAATAGACCAACGAGAAGACAAATATACAACAGGTGAATGTTATAACGTGCATATTCAGTGCGCAAAGGAATTAAAGCCAAAATTATTTAGATTAAAGCGGAAAGTCGATATTGCTACAGAATATGCTAACAATGGCAAACGAAGCGAATATAAAGATCATTTATCTATTGTCTCAATTGAAAAACTTGATTATCAAACAGACATGACTTGTTTTACAGTTGATAGTTTAGATCATTTATTTTTGATGAATGATTACATTGTAACTCATAATACACGTTCTATGGTAGCCGATGCGTGCAATTTTGCTAGCGATGAGATCTATGAGCCAGACTTTGGAATGTGGATTAAGAATGGTAAAAAAGAACCTACATTGTTTATTGCAACAGAGCAGGATATTACCGAAATGCAGACCATGGCAATTGCTTTTTTGTCTGATGTTAATGAGGCTCATATTCTAAATGGCAAATATGATGAAGGCGAGCGAGAACGTGTAATTAAGGCCGCAAAGAAAATGCAAGAAATTCCTTTATGGGTAGAGTGTATTCCTGATTTCTCTATTGCAGATATTGAGAATACTATAAAAAGATATATTCGCGAGCATGACGTTAAATATGTCTGTCTGGATTATTTAAAAACAAGTATGAAAATTCTTGAAGAAATCACTCGTCGCAGTGGCGGAGTAAGACTTCGTGAAGATAATATCTTGTTTATGTTTTCTGTGCGGTTGAAGGATCTATGTAATCAATATGGTATTTTTATTCTCTCTGCTACTCAGTTGAATGGAGATTTTAGAGATGCCGAAGTACCAGACCAGAATCTGTTGAGAGGAGCTAAATCGATCGGAGACGCACTAGATGTAGGTATGATTTTACTAGAGCCTACGAAAGATGACCTAGTTAAAATCGAACCTATTATAGCCTCTTCTCCAAGATTTAAGGTTCCAAATATTAAACTCTCTATTTATAAAAACCGTCGCGGTTCTTATAAAGGAGTTTATCTGTGGTGCGATGCTGACTTGGGTACCTGTCGTATTAAGCCTATGTTTTGTACAAATTACAGGCACGAACTTAAATCAATAGAAGATATAAAAATTATGGTGGACGATGAGCCATCTGCGTTTTAAAAGGAGAATAATATGAATAACAAGAACGATAAAGTTGTAACTTACAAGATGTCTCAGGTCTGCTATGACCGCATTCTCAAGACACGGCGCGGTGAAAGCGAAAAGCGCATGGAGCCAAACAAATTCGTGTGTCTATATGTTAATCAGACATATGGCCTAAAGCAAGAGGTAACTCAAATTATCGTGGAGGGATAATAAATGGCTTACTACTATAACAAGGACGAACTTAAAAATTCACTTGAGATTGAGCAAGTGTATGATCTATTAGATGTTTTAGGGGGCAATCCTTCTTATAGTGGTGATGATGTTATTATTTCTGATACAATTTGTCACAATCTTCCAAATGAAGGTAGCCATAAACTCTACTATTATGATAGTACAAAGCTATGTCATTGCTATACTAGTTGCGGTAGCTTCGATATATTTGAATTAGTTATTAAAGTAGCTAAATTACAATGGCACAAAGAATGGGAGCTATATGATGCAATGCATTATGTAGCACAGTATTTTGGTATTGAAGGAGAGGCTCCACAAGAGGAAATAGAGGAGCTTCCTGATTGGAGTTTGTTTGATAGACATAGTTTCTCGTTGCCGCAATCTTGCGGCCAGGCTATCCAACTACCGGAGTATAATCCCGTTATTTTGACTAAATTTGCCTATCCTCGCATTATATCTTGGGAGAATGAGGGCATCTCCGCAAAAGTGGCTCGTCGCAATCTTATAGGCTATTACCCTGCCACTGAGCAAATCACAATCCCGCATTTTGACGCAGATAATCGTCTTGTAGGTATTCGTGGTAGATTTTTAGGCGCGGATATGGCTGATCGGTTTGGTAAATATCGACCACTTGTTGTAAATGGAACGCAGTATTCGCATCCTCTGAGTATGAATCTATACAACTTAAACAATAGTAAAGAAAATATTGCTCAAGCTAAAGTTGCAGTTGTTTATGAATCAGAAAAGAGTTGTATGAAACACAGTTCATTTTACGGCGCCGCAAATGATATTTCAGTAGCTTGTTGCGGAAGCAATTTATCAGCACAGCAGGTACAAATGTTAGTGCGGCTAGGAGTGCGCGAGTTGGTGATTGCGTTTGATCGTGACTTCGTGGAGATTGGTGATGATGAATTTCAAAGACTAAAGAAAAAATTAAAAAGTATTTATAAGAAATACAATAATGAGATAAAGATAACTGCTATATTTGACAAAGAGTGTATTACTAGCCTACATTCTTCTCCTATTGATGAAAGTAAGGATAAATTTGAGTATCTTCTCAAGAATAGAATTGTTCCAAAGTGAGGACAAAATAAGATAATTTATATAGCAGTTTTTTCAAAATATATAGGTAATGTTTAGAAAGGACAGTGAGCATGGATTATAAATTAATCGCAGAACGAGACTCTAACCTAACTGCTACCGAATAGGTGCTAGTAAATAGGGGACTTTTGCGAGAGAACATCTCTCACTATTTAAACACTACTGATGCAGACAATCTACCTTTTACATTAATTGATAATATCGAATAGGGTGCGAAAATGCTTTTGCGCCATCTTGCAGACGAGAAATCTATTTGGTGCATTGTTGATGCCGATGCCGATGGGTATTGCGCAAGTGCTATTCTGCTGAATTATCTTCATCGTTTAGTTCCTAGCATTGTAGAGAATAAAATTATTTATACTCATCATCCAGTTAAACAGCATGGGATCTTCCTTGAGCAAATGCCCGCTGGAGTAGGACTGGTTATAGTACCAGATGCAGGATCTAACGATCTAGAGGCTCATCGTATTTTACGAGAATAGGGAATTGATGTTCTAGTTATTGACCATCACCAAGTAGATGAATTATCAAAAGATGCAATAATTATCAATAACCAGATGTGCGATTATCCTACTAAGTCACTATGCGGCGCCGCGATGGTATATAAATTCTGCCAATGCTTAGATGCGATGCTAGGCAATCAGTGGGCAGATGACTATATAGACCTTGTCAGTTTGGCTCTCACCGCGGACGTTATGGATTTGCGCGATTATGAAACAAGATACCTTGTGAACAGAGGGTGTAACGAAATCCGCAATCCATTTCTCAAGACTATGGTATTTCGTCAGTCCTATTCACTAGGAGACGAGGTAACATCAATAGGTGAAGCATTTTATATCGCACCTTTGGTCAATGCTGTAACACGAGTTGGCACGCTTGATGAAAAGTTTTTGTTATTTGACTCTATGCTGGAATGGAAAGCATACAACCTAGTACCTTCAACAAAACGGGGCTGTAAGGGTCAAACAGAACAACTCGTTGAGCAATCAGTGCGAACTTGTACTAATGTAAAAAGTAGACAAACACGATTACAAGATGCGGCTATGGAGCAGTTAGACGAATTTATTCAAGACTGTGGGTTGTTAGACAATAAGTTACTTATTATCCAAGCAGGAGATTTTCCTATTGATAAAGGTCTAACAGGATTAATCGCTAATCGTTTTATGGCAAAATATCAACGTCCAGTTATGTTGCTAAATAAAATCATTGATGAAGCTGGAACTCATTGGTATGGCTCAGCAAGAGGATACGATAAGTCAAAGCTAAGAGATTTTCGTCAGTTTTGCCTTGATTCTGGTTTAACAGAGCTTGCGGCGGGGCACCCCAACGCGTTTGGTGTTAGTTTTACTGATGAAAATTTGAAAAAGTTTATTGATTGGTCAAATAAGCAACTTGCGGATTTTGATTTTACACCATCATACGATGTAGATTTTGTATACACCGCAGATGATTTCAACGGTAAGGATATTCTTGATGTCGCCGCGATGAAGTCGTTATGGGGACAGGGAATCCCAGAAGCTAAAATTGTCATTAAAGGCTTGCGGGTTCCTAAAGAAAAACTTACTCTTATGGCGCGTGATACTAGACCCACATTAAAGATTACTCTTAATAATGGTGTTGACTGCATCAAATTCAAGTCAAGTGAGGAAGAGTTTGATAAATTTTACTCGGAATCTGGTTGTGTGACAGTAGATATTCTCGGTACTTGCAACTCTAATTCCTACCGAGGTTCTACCAAGCCCCAAATTTTTATTGAGAATTATGATATTATAAACCGCCAAGATTATTATTTTTGATTCTCAATCGCACAACGGACTTGGGCTTAAAAACTCAAGAAAGGAAGCGATTTTATGAAGAAACGCTTAATTACAACAATAGTAACAATTATTTTAGCCTTATCTATGGGATTTAGCTTTGCGGTTTCGCAAGCGAACTCTGTATACGCGGATGATCTTGAAGGCATAACAATTTATTCAGATGCAGAAATTAAACAAATTAATCTTAAAGTGTCTGATGCACAAGAACGAATCATCGCCGCAAGACAGATGGACGAAAGTGCTAAAAAATTAGGATATGAATATACGCATGATATTCGTGTCCTTGCCCGTCAGGAGTTAGCATCGGCGCAAGCTGATTATGAAGAATATGCAGCTAAGCAAGAGGAAGCTAAGTGGTCTCCGATGATGCGGGAATACCCTGTTGCAACTATTGTTTGGAAGTACCTTATTGATGAGGGATATAGTGAAGTAGTTTCCGCCGCAATTATAGGCAATATGATGACGGAAGTGGGAGGAAACACATTATCTCTTGATTATACACTTGGAAGTGCCAAATTTTATGGTATTTGTCAATGGAAGTTAAAATATTGCAGCGAAGTGTATAAAGAGGACTTACAAGGTCAATTGGCCTATCTAAATAAAACAATGGAACAAGAATTTAATACTTTTGGCAATCAGTATAAGAAAAATTTTGATTATAGTGATTTCCTTGAGATGACAGATGTGCGGCAAGCAGCCCTAGCTTTTTCGAAGTGCTATGAGCGCAACGAAGAAGGAAGCTATACCAAACGGCAGGATAATGCGGTCACCGCATATGAGTATTTTGTGGAGAATTAAATGTAAGCCAAGTAGATATTGTTGTCTACTTGGCTTTTTTTTCTTTATGCTGGCTGGGACGTTTACGGCGACAGGCACGAATCAAAATAGGGTTTAGGTAATTTTTTTTAGGTGAAACCACTTTAAAAATTGACTTTTTTTCAAAATTATGGTATAATATTTATAGAATAATA
>OBLI01000559.1_pt1 | contig 39622 bp, 37 predicted proteins | sample 1519701 | NCBI WGS metagenome assembly OBLI01 (sample SAMEA3663005, study PRJEB22513) | pig gut metagenome | biome: pig gut; feature: pig-associated habitat; material: faeces | place: France | collected 2012
TATAGTTACTTTGCAACAATCAGCGTGTAGCGCATTATTGCGCGATTTTGAACCACGAAACCGTGTCTGGGAGAGCAGTTTTATGCTGAATACATTTATAATGCGTTTGCCCTGATAATTGAGAAAATACAGTTTTATTAAAATTCAAAAAATCCGCCCGCATAAATTTTTAGGCAGGCAGAATTTTTTTATAGACCTTACATTCTTTCCAAGTAAGGAACAAGAACAAGATCCATTCCGCTTTTTAAAACAGACAAAGTGCATTGTGCAAGAGCAAGGCGGGCTTTTGCAAGACGCTCATTTTCAGAAGCAGTTCCGACAATCGGACAGTCACGGTAAAACGCACTGAAACTTTTGCTTACATCGTAAAGGTAAGAAGCCATTCCGCTTGGATCTAAAGTTTCCGCAGATTTTTGAACAATAGAAGGAAATCTTTCCAAATCCTTTATCAAAGCCCATTCGCTTTCCGCAGTCAAAAGTGAAAAATCTTCTACCGAACTAGACGGCTCAAGCCCCTGCTCTTTTGCCTTGCGTAAAATTGAAGCGATGCGCGCTCCCATGTACTGAAGATAAGGTCCTGTGTTTCCGTTGAAGCTAAGTGATTCTTCCGGGTTAAAAAGCATATCTTTTACCGGCGCAACATTCAAAAGGTAATAATCCAAGGCAGCCAGCGCGACTTTTTCAGCAACTTCATCAGGATTCCCAACTGAATTGTCCCTGCCCCGCTCTTCAATCGCCTTTAAAGCCTGAGCATGGAGGCTATCAATCAAGTCATCAGCATCAACAACGGTTCCCTCACGGCTTTTCATTCTTCCGCTCGGAAGGTTTACAAGTCCATAGCTCAAATGGAACAGTTTTTCAGTCCAGCCGAATCCAAGTTTTTTCAAGATATGGAAAAGAATCTTAAAATGATAGTTCTGCTCGCTTGCAACAACGTAAACAAGCTGATTAAAAGGCCAGTCATTGTGGCGGCTGATTGCAGTTCCAATGTCCTGGGTTATGTAAACAGAAGTTCCGTCTTTTCTAAGAAGAACTTTTTCGTGGCTGTCTTCATCCTTGCCTTTTCCAACAACGTCGGTAACATCAATTCTCACAGAACCATCGGGAGCTTTAAAGAATACACCCTTTTCAAGTCCTTTTAAGATTTCATCTTTTCCTTTTAGATAAGTGTCGCTTTCAAAATAGAATTTGTCAAAGACAATTCCAGTTCTCTTATAAGTTTCCTTTAGTCCGTCCAAAGTCCAGCTGTTCATTTTCTGCCAAAGCCCGCGGACTTCTTTGTCTCCCTGCTCCCATTTTACAAGCATTTCTTCCGCCTGCTGAACGGCTTCCGGGTGCTCCTTGGAATACTTGTCAAACTCAACATAGCACTGGCCTACAAAATGATCTCCCTTCATTCCAAGAGATTCCGGGGTTTCATTTTTTGCCTCATGGAAAAGCTTGTACGCCAACATGGATTTGCAGATATGGATTCCGCGGTTGTTAATAAGGTCAACTTTGAAAACTTCCGCACCCGCTTTTTTTAGAATCCGGCTCACGCTTTCACCAAGGGCGTCATTGCGAAGATGTCCAAGATGAAGCGGCTTGTTTGTGTTCGGCGAAGAGAATTCAACCATAATCCGCTGACCTTCAAGAGGCTTTTTTCCTGCGGAATCAAAAGAGCCGTAGTTTTCCCCCTGAGAAACAATCGAAGCCAGAATTCCTGAAGCAGAAGCAGCCTTATTTAACTTTATATTCACATAAGGACCGGCAGCGTCAAATTCACCAAGAGAAGCAAGAGACGCATCGTTTTCCGCGGATTTTTTAAGCGACTGGGCAACGGAGGCGGCAATTGCAGGAGGAGCCATTCTGAACATTTTGGCGAACGGAAACATCGGGCTTCCCAAGTCTCCCATTTCAGGGCGCGGCGGATTTTCCACACGCACAAGCTTTTCGTCAATTTCAGGGCAATCTATTTTATTTTCAATTTTAAACTGATTCACAGCATTCAACACAGCGGATTTAAACAAATCTTTTTGACTTAACATAGTTTTTCCTTAAAAATTTTCTTTGTCCAAAAATCAAGTGGACAGAAATTTATTTTCAGAAAGTATAACAAAATAAGAACAAAGTGAAAAGCACGGGAATTTTCCAGAAAAAAACATTTCCGCATGAACAAAAAGAATGTTCCTACTCAAACAAAAGAAGCATTCCTATTAGAAGAGGAAGAGGTTTCCGCTTAAAAGAAAAACAACGTTCCTGTTCTAACAGGAAGCACGTTCCGCTTATAACCGGAAGCGAAAAAAACACACAGGATTAGTGCTCTTCCATTGGATGGTCTTGAAGATGTCCTGTTCTTCTAAGATTTACAGAATGATTCAGATAATGGAATGTGATAAAAACAAGCTCAACTATAGCCAAAAACAGGCAAAGCTCGGCAGTCGCAACTCTTACAGTAAGCTTGTATGAAATCAAAACTGAAAAGCAGATAAGAACCTGAAGGCACAAAAGGAATACAATTGTCGCGCATCGTGAAAATCCAACGTTAAGCATTTTGTGGTGAATATGGGATCTGTCCGCACTGAAAATAGAGCGGTGATCGCGGAGTCTTCTCCAAGTGGCGGCAATAACATCTGTAAGCGGAATAGACGCAATAAGAAGCATTATGAGCATCTTGTTATACTCAAAACTTGGAGATTCTTTGTAAATAAGCGGAAAAACTGCAACAGCAAAACCCAAAGTCTGGCTTCCTGAATCTCCAAGGAATATTCTTGCCGGCGGTCTATTGAAAACCATAAATCCTGCAATTGCGCCCGCAAGAATAAAATAAAGTGAAAATGAGTATGTTCTAAAAATCAAGCTTAAAACGCCAAACGTTATAATAGAAAGAAATGAAATTCCAGAGCAAAGCCAGTCAATTCCGTCAATCAAATTGAAAGCATTTACACAGACCAAAATCCAAAAAAAAGTAAAAATCTTTCCCAAAACAGGATTCAAGTTTACAAAGAATATTTTGTTGATTCCAACAGGACTCAGCGCAACCAAAAGAGCCGCGGCAATCTGAATTAAAAACTTAAACCGTGCGTGCAAATCAACAAGGTCGTCAATAAATCCAAAGGCAAATATCAAAAGCAGTCCTAAAAAAGCTTGCCAGGCAAAATCAAATGCTCCCTTCTGAAAAAGGCAGACGTAGATTCCTGCGCAGACAAAAAAAGACACAAAGACTGCGACACCTCCCAAACGAGGAATGTTTCCGCTATGAATCTTGCGAGGATCTATTTCATCATAAATTTCGTATCTTTTACAAATCTTTATTATAAGCCAAGTCAGCAAAAGGCTCAAAACAAAAGTCAGTAACGAAGCATAAAATATCAATAAGTACCCCCCCCACTAAAAAGTTTTTATTTTACCACTTTTTACTGAGAGTGAATTATAGATTAACATTTTTTTATATTTTCTTCAATATATTTACTGTGCATAACGCATATTATCATTGCATACACGGCAAACGCATTATAAATATTTTAAGTAAAGTTTGTGCGAAGGAACGGTTCGTGAGGGAAAAAACACTCTGATTGTTGCGACCGCGTGAGCGCTCAATTCTATGGTTACTTTGCAACAATCAGCTTGTAGCGCATCATTGCGCGATTTTGAACCAGAAAACCGTGACTGAAAGCCAGTTTTATGCTGAATACATTTATAATGCGCTTGCCCTGTCATTGCATATCTTTTATTGTATTTTTGAGGAAATTTGATTATATTCATTGCAAACTAAATACAAAAAAATAGAGGTGAAAAATGGCTTGTGGTGGAAACTGCTCCAGCTGCGGAGACAAATGTGAAAAAAAGCCTTTAAAGGAAAATCTTCATTCAGGCTCTTCTGTAAAAAAAGTTATCGGAATTGTTTCTGGCAAAGGCGGAGTCGGAAAATCGCTTGTAACAAGTCTTTTAGCCTGCAAAGTAAATAAAGACGGATTCAGGACAGCAATTCTTGACGCTGACATTACAGGACCTTCCATTCCAACTTCATTCGGGCTTGGAAATGTGCGCGCTGAAAGTGTTTCAGAAAAAAACAGCGATGGAAGCGAAGGCGGATACTTAAAATCAGTCAAGTCAAAGTCAGGCATTCAGCTTATGTCGATGAATTTCCTTCTGCAGAACGAAACTGATCCGGTTGTTTGGCGTGGTCCAGTTATTTCCGGGGCAGTGCGCCAGTTCTGGACAGATGTTCTTTGGGAAGACGTTGATTTTATGTTCGTTGACTGTCCGCCGGGAACTGGAGATGTTCCGCTCACAGTTTTCCAGTCGCTTCCAATAGACGGAATTATAATTGTTTCTTCGCCGCAGCAGCTTGTGCGCGTAATCGTTGAAAAAGCCGTAAACATGGCAAACATGATGAATGTTCCGGTTTTGGGCCTTGTAGAAAACATGAGCTACGTAAAATGCCCGGACTGCGGAAAAGAAATAAAAGTCTTCGGTGAAAGCAACATCGGAAAAATCGCGGAAGAATTCAATCTAAAAGTTCTTGCCCGCATTCCAATCGAACAGAATATGTCTGCTGCTGTTGACAAAGGCGAAATTGAATCTCTTGACGCTTCTTTTATTGAAGAAGCCGCAAAATCTATAGAGGTGCTATGATTTCCCCGGAAGAAGCAAAAAAACGCGCAAAGGAAAATTTTCTAAGCGGTTTCAATTGCGCCCAGTCAGTTCTTGAAGTTTTCTGTGGGGAACTTGGAATTGACCGGGAGCTTGCATTAAAATCTGCCCAGGCATTTGGCGGCGGAACTTGCAGGCTGCGTGAAATGTGCGGTGCGGTAAACGGAATGCTGCTTGCATTGAGCATAAAAAACGGCAGTTCAGACCCAAAGGACAAAGAAGCCAAGGATTCAGTTTACAAAGACGGACAATTTTTGTGCGAAAAGTTCAAGAAAAAGAACGGCTCGTTTATCTGCCGGGAACTTCTTGGACTTTCTCCGCTCGGACAATCCCAAAACTACCTGCGAAAAAATTCCGTTGAAGGAAAAGCAGATTCTCCAGTTTCAGAAAAAAGAACAGAAGAATACTACAAAAAACGCCCTTGCCCGGAACTCTGCGCTGATGCCGCTGAACTTTTTGCGGAATACTTGAATTCAAAATGAAACTTATCTGTGCGCCAATGGCAACCTTGAGCCATGAAGCATTCAGGATTTCTGTGGAAGAATTCGGAGGCTGCGATGAATATTTCACCGAAATGATAAATGCCTCTTCGCTTTTGAATATGGGACCGTTTGAAAAATATTATCTTATGAACGGACCCTGCCCGGAAAAAATCGTGTGGCAGCTCACGGGAACTTCCGCGGAATCGTTGGCAAAGGCAGCTGAAATTGTGTGCGAGAAAGGCGGAATCGGAATCGACTTGAACATGGGCTGCTCTGCCCCGCAAATCTACAAGACAGGAGCCGGAATCGCCTGGATGCTAAAGCCGCTAAAAGAAACCGCAGAAGCAGTCTCAAAAGTAAAAAAATCGCTGGATTTAATAGAAGAAAAAACACAAAACCATTTCAGATTTAGCGTAAAATGCAGGCTTGGAAACGAAAATTTCACGGAGCAAACTTTTTTCAACTTTACAGATATGCTTGTAGAAAACGGAGTTGAGCTTATAACGCTTCATGCGCGCACAATCAAGGAAAAATACCGCGGACTTCCAAGGTACGAGTTTGCGAAAAAACTTTCACAGCGGTATGAAAAAAAAATTAAAGTCTATGTAAATGGCTGCATAAAGGACACCGCCAGCGCAAAGTTTGCCATTCAACAAGCCCCGGAAGCATACGGAATCATGATTGCAAGAGCCTCCGCCGAACGTCCCTGGATTTTCGCGCAAATAAAAAACGGCCTTGAAGATTCCGCGGAAAAAATTACAGTTGACAGGATGCAAACTGCGTTGAACTTTATAGACAATGTTGAAAAATTCCAGCCAAAGGAATTCCACAAGACGCGGATTAAGAGATTTTTTTCGTACTACTGCGCGCAGTTCGAATTCGGACATTATTTCCAGACAAAAATGCTTAATTACAAGTCAAATGAAGAAAGCCGCAAAGAAATTCGTGATTATTTTCAAAAACAGCCTCATGAACGCTTCATTCAAGTGTGAATTTTCAGTTTTAAGGAGTTTTCTTCAAAAACAAGAGATATTCTTGTATTTTTATACATATTCTTGAAGATTTTTGTATATTCCTGAGTTCTTTGTATAAATATTCAAGGATATAAGTTATTCTTCTCAAATATTGAATTTTCCAAAAGAATATTAAATATTCCTCATAAATTTTGAGGATTCAAGCCGAATTCTTCCTTGGGCTGATGCAAATCGGAATTTTTCGGCTCAACATGAATCACAATGTCATAAATTTCAGGAATTTCCCTGCGGATTGCACTTTCAACCTGCTCGCTAAGCTCGTGCGCCTCGTAAACGGAAAGCGACGGGTCAACTTCAATGTCCAAGTCAATGTCAAAGCTTGAAGCCATTCTGCGGATTCTTGCCTTATGCGGATTTTGGACACCAGAAACTGTCGCAACCGCATCGAACAGTTTTTTATAAAGGGAGCTGTCAGCGTTTCCATCCATAAGCTCAAGGTTCATCCTCGCAAAAAGGGAGGCGGCATTTTTTATAACCCAAAGCCCCACAAGCAGCGCAATTGCCGGGTCAAGGAAAGGAAGCTTAAAAAATTCGGAGCATAAAAGGCCTGCAAGAACTGCCGCGGAAAGCATTATGTCGCTTTTCATGTTCTGGGCGTTTGCCTTTACAATTTCGCTTTCGGCGATTTTTCCGTAGTGAAACTGAATCAAAGCAAGAAGAGATTTTCCCACAATCGAAACAACGGCCGCATAAACCGCCACAAGTGAAGTTTCAGCCTGAAAATCATGCAGGATAATTTTTTTTGCTGCGGAAAGTACAATCTGCGCGCCCGCAAAGAAAATTATAAAAGCCAAGGCCATTGTCGCAGTAGTCTCGGCTCTTGCGTGCCCCCAAGGATGCTCCTTGTCGCCCGGCTGCTGAATTATGCGGCTTACAAACAAAGTTACAAGCGCAATCAGAACATCGGTGGAACTGTCAATTGCATCACCTGCAACCGCAAGAGAACCTGAAAGATATGCGAACAAAAACTTCACAGCGGCAAGAACTGCATTTCCAACGAGAGCCACAACTCCTGCCACTTTGATGTAATGGGCTTTTAAGCTTGTCGAGTTCATTTACTTTGCCACGATGTTTACAAGCTTGTCTTTTACAACAATGACTTTTGCAATTGTCTTTCCGTCTGTGAACTTTTTATAGCCTTCTGTCTGGGAAGCAAGATTCTTGAGCGTTTCATCGTCTGTTCCGGGAGCAGCTTCAAATTTGTCGCGGAGTTTTCCGTTTATCATTACGACAATCTGAATGCTGTCTTCCTTGCAGAATTCCTCGCTGAAGGAAGGCCATTTTTCGTAAGCCACAGTTTTTGTTCCGCCGAGTTTCTGCCAAAGCTCTTCGCCAAGGTGAGGAGCATAAGGGCTAAGAATAAGAACAAAATCCTTCCACATTTCTTTTGGAAGAGAATTGAACTTTGAAGCTTCGTTTATAAAAATCATCATCTGGCTGATTGCGGTGTTGAAGCTGAGAGAAGAAGTGTCTTCCGTAACTTTTTTGATTGTCTGGGCGAAAGTTTTTCTAAGCGCAACAAGAGCTTTGTCTTCAAGCTTGCCTTTTATGTCGATTTCGTCCATTGGCTTTTCGCTTATGTTCCAGACTTTTTCAAGGAAGCGGTTTATTCCTACGAGTCCCTGCGTGTTCCATGGCTTGGAAACAGTGAGCGGTCCCATGAACATTTCGTACATACGCACAGAATCGGCTCCGTACTTCTGAATCATTTCATCAGGATTTACAACATTCTTGAGCGACTTTGACATCTTGGCGATAATCTGCTCAACCTGCTCGCCTGTCGCCTTTTCAAAATATTTTCCGTCCTTTTCTTCAACTTCGTCAGTTGGAACAAGAGTTTTGTTTTTTCGCTGGAATGCAAACGAAGTTATAAGTCCCTGGTTTATAAGGCGATGGAACGGCTCTTTTGTTGAAACTGCTCCTATGTCGTAAAGAACTTTGTGCCAGAATCTTGCATACAAAAGGTGAAGAACCGCGTGCTCAGCTCCGCCTACATAAAGGTCAACCGGCATCCAGTATTCCTCTTTTTCTTTTGAGCAGAACTCTGAATTGTTTTTTGGATCAAGGTAGCGAAGATAATACCAGCATGAGCCGCCCCACTGAGGCATTGTGTTTGTTTCGCGCTTTGCCTTTCCTCCGCATTTAGGGCAAGTCGTGTTAACCCAGGATTCGATTGCGGCAAGAGGACTTTCGCCAGTTCCTGTTGGCTGATAGGATTTTACATCAGGAAGCTTTACAGGCAAGTCTTTTTCCGGCACTGGAACGCATCCGCATTTTTCGCAGTGAACAAGAGGAATTGGCTCTCCCCAGTAACGCTGACGGCTGAAAATCCAGTCGCGGAGCTTGTAGTTTACAGTTGCCTTTCCGCATTTTTTTTCTTCAAGGAATTTTATCATTTCCTGAATCGCGTCTTTTGTGCTTTTTCCTGTAATGAATTCCGAATTGATTGAATATCCGTCCTTTGCGGAAGTGCATTCGTTTGCCACGCAGAAAATTTCCGGGTGGGCATCAACAAGCTTTTTGTATTCCTCTGGATTTTTTGAAGCGGCCTGTAAAAGTTCCGCGCCTTTCTTTTCATCTCCACCGCCAAGAGAAACAATGTCTTCTTTTGTAGCAATTACTTTTATAATCGGCAGATTGAATTTCTTTGCAAAATCCCAGTCGCGCTCATCGTGCGCAGGAACAGCCATAATCGCGCCAGTTCCGTAAGAAGTCAAAACGTAATCAGAAATCCAGATTGGAACCTTCGCTCCGTTTACAGGATCAATTCCGTAGCTTCCTGTAAAGACTCCTGTTTTGTTCTTGTTCAAGTCAGTGCGCTCAAGGTCGGATTTTTTTGCGGCCTCTTCAACATAAGCTTCTACTGCCGCTTTCTGCTCTGGAGTTGTGAGCTCCTTAAGCATTTTGTGTTCCGGCGACATTACCATGTAAGTGCAGCCAAAAAGCGTGTCGGCTCTTGTTGTGTATACTTTCAAATATTTTCCGCTTCCGTTTCCGTCTTTGCCAGCGACTTCAAATTCAACTTCCGCACCGCAAGATTTTCCAATCCAGTTTTTCTGCATGAGCTTTACACTTTCAGGCCAGTCAAGCAAATCAAGATCTTCAAGGAGACGTTCTGCGTAATCGGTGATTTTTAAAATCCACTGGCGGATTGTCTTGCGTGTTACAACTGCACCGCATCTTTCGCACCTGCCTTCTTTTACTTCCTCGTTTGCAAGACCTGTAAGGCAGGAAGGACACCAGTTGATTGGAGTTGCAGCCTCGTAAGCCAAGCCTTTTTTGTAAAGCTGAAGAAAAATCCACTGAGTCCATTTATAATATTCAGGATCACAAGTTGAAACGCATCTATCCCAGTCATAACTGAATCCAAGAGCTTTTATCTGGCGTGTAAAATTCGCAATGTTAGCGTTTGTTGTGATTGAAGGATGAGTTCCAGTTTTTATCGCATAGTTTTCAGCAGGAAGCCCGAATGAATCATATCCCATCGGATGCAAAACATTGTAGCCGTTCATGCGCAAGTAGCGGCTGTAAATATCTGTGGCAGTGTAGCCTTCAGGATGTCCTACATGAAGCCCCGCACCACTCGGATACGGAAACATATCAAGAATATATCTGCGTTTTTCTTTTGAAAATGATTTGTCTTCTTCTACGCGGAAAGTTTTGTTTTCTTCCCAGTACTTCTGCCATTTTACTTCGATATTTTGAAAAGGATAGTTAGACATAAAAAGCCTCTGTAAAAAATGATGTGGCAGTATTATAGAACAAACTGAAAATATTTTCTATGGGATTTGAAAAGCAAAAAAAATGACTTGAATTTATTTTTCAAATTCCGCACGCCAAATTTCCGCAAGTTTTTCAAGGGAAAATGAAGCGTTGGCAGGACTTGTGGACGGAAGCGTTTTTAGCATGGAGCACAAATTTTCATCCTGATATTTTAGAAAATATTTTGCGGCAGTTTTTCCATTGGCAAGAATTTTTTTGACCTTGGAATTTTCAACAATCGATTTTATGTCGGAAGGAACAACGCTTCGGATTGAACTGTCAGATGAGCCGCAAATTGTGCATTCCTTGATTGAATCGTAAACTGCGATTTTATTCCGCCTCAAAAAATTTTTCTTTTCTTCTGTAGACTTCGGAATCTCCTCGCAAAAAACAAGGGCAAGCATTTTCCAAAAACGGTTCTGCGGATGTCCGTAGTAAAATCCATTTTTCCGCGACTTTACAGACGGAAGGCTGCCCACAATAAGAACGCATGAATCTTCGCAAAAAAACGGACTGAACGGATGCACAATATGCTCTGGAACAAAAATATTTTTCTGCATAAAATTTATTTTCTCGTTTTCAATTTTGATTAATGATAAAACAAATGCAGACCGGTTGTCATCAAGTCAATTAAAAAATTTTGCAAAGGTTGAGGAACTGATTTTTTCATTCTATAATTTATGCGCTTGAAAAAAAAATCAAAATAGGAAACTTTGACTGCACGGAATGTTGGGACGGCGTTTTTTACAAAAAACTTTCGGCATTTCCAAAAATAACGGAACGTCTGATTTTGCATAGATGGACTGAAGCCGATACAGAAAGCCTTGAAGTTATCAGAAACGTTTTCTGCGGAAGCGAATGTTATGCCGTATGCAAAAAGGATGACAACAAGGCAATCGGAGCAGTCGAACTCAAACTCAACGGGTACACCGACATGACCGAACGATATGATGAATGCGAACTTGGATTCTGAATAGGAAAACCGTTTTGTGGAAGAGGCTACATTCCCGAAGCAGCAGCTGAACTAATTCGCCGTGGATTCGAAGAACTTGGGATGAACAAAATCTGGTGCGGCTACTACGACGGAAACATAAAATCAAAGCGCACGCAGGAAAAACTGAAGTTCGTCTTTCACCATACTTACAACGAAATTCCTGTTCCCCTTTTAAACGAGGTGCGGATTGGACACACAAACTGCCTCACAAAAGAACGATGGCAAGATATGAAATAGCTTCTATCGCTTTTAGACCAGATTTTCACTGTTTTCTACTGCCTTGCCATACATTTCAAACGGGGGAATGCCATGACTAAAAACAGCCTGATTACATTATATTGCATAGTGGACGATTTTATCCATAGGTTTTTGGAGACATCCGCGGAAAAGAAGAACCTTGCACTGTATTACGGCAGACGCGAACCTAAGCGCCGCATGGCGGTAGCCGATGTTACCGACATGAACATAGTACGGATACTTGACCGGAGACCTGAAGAGATTCCATAAGAATGCCCGGAGCCATTACATCTCATATTTTCCTTCTTAATAAAACTCCGCATTAGCGGCGAGACACGGATGGAGAGAATCACAGTTTGAGAAAGCAACGCTTGAACAAACTGTGATGATAAAAATTACAAGGATGTAATTTTTATCATGTCTACTCTCACGAACTACGAGAACTTCCTGAAGGCCACGAACAAGTCCATAGGATTCATAATGGCGTTCGTCCAGTACCAGTTGTATCTTAACAGGCTTCACTACGCTGAAAATGAGTTCGTCGACTCAACATCGGTTACAGTATGCAAGAACCGCTATATATCGTCCCACTCGATTTTTTTTGCTGTGTCTGCCATATAAATTCCTTTAGTGTGATTTTTAGCAATTATAATTTAAAACGGAATTATCCACTGTCTTTGCGCTAATAACAGTGTCTTAACTCCCTTACATACTGCTTTGGCAGCACCTCTCCACTGCTTGTGAATCCGAAAAATCAACTTAATTTCATTTCGATTTTAACTTAATTTCACTTTATTTTTAAGTTGATTTCATTTTGTTTTTAACTTAATTTTATTTTGTTTTTAACTTAATTTCATTTTGATTTTAAGTTTATTTCATAAACCATACATACCTTGTTCTGTGCATACAAAGCATAACGATGCAGGCTAGAAACCCCGCCTGTTTTCAAGACTTCAGCTTACTTACGGAAAGAGCTAGATTCAACTAGAATGCTAAGAGTTAAACTGATTAAAATATATAAAGCGAGGTGAATCCAATGCCTACTCCACTTGAAAACTATGTAAAGGAATGCGGCGGAAAACTGAATCCTGCTATGAATCATACAGGAACAGATTATAAAGGAACGTACAAGCTTGCTTCTGGAGATTTTACAAACGAAAAACTGGATTTTACAGTTTTAGAGCATAATGGAGAAAAAATAGGCTGGGAAACAGCTTCCTTGGAAATCAAGGACGGCGTGTTCTACCTTAGCATAGATGATGTTCCAGATGGAGTTTACGTAAATAGCACTGATTATGACAAATATGTAAAATAGTAGTCCTGCGGTTTAATCCGCTGAAATACGGACTTTTATAAAGGCTTCCTGTTTTTTGCGGGAAGCCTTTTTTTATGTGAAACGATTTTGTAAAAAAAAGTGGAATCCGAAATAAAGCGTGTAAACGAAACAGATTCTAGGGCGCAAAGTAATTGAATAAATCATTTTTAACGGAGAAAAAAATAAAGAAAGCAAGAATGTCTGCCGCTCATATTTTTTTTTGCATAGCTTCGTTACTATTGACAGAATCATAAAAGACTTATATATTACTATTCATAGAAACAAAACAACCGCAGGCTGCTGCGTTGAAACTTCATATTTTATAGACGAGGAAATTATGGATACAAAAGAAATTCCCTACAAAATCTACTTGAACGAAGATGAGATGCCACAGTTCTGGTACAATATGCGCGCCGACATGAAGAACAAGCCTGCTCCGCTTTTAAATCCGGGAACGCTAAAGCCTTGCACTGCGGAAGAGCTTGAGCACGTTTTCTGCAAGGAGCTTGTAAAGCAGGAGCTGAACGAAACCGACCGCTACATTCCGATTCCACAGGAAATTCTGAATTTTTACAAGATGTACCGACCTTCTCCGCTTACAAGGGCTTACTGCCTTGAAAAGAAGCTCGGAACGCCGGCAAAAATCTACTACAAGTTTGAAGGAAACAATACATCAGGAAGCCACAAGCTGAACTCGGCAATCGCCCAGGCATTCTACGCAAAGGAGCAGGGGCTTAAAGGCGTTACTACGGAAACAGGAGCCGGCCAGTGGGGAACCGCTATGTCCATGGCGTGCGCATATCTTGGTCTGGACTGCCGCGTTTATCAGGTTCGGTGTTCCTATGAACAGAAGCCACAGCGCCGCGAGGTAATCAGAACTTACGGAGCGCAGGCGATTCCTTCTCCAAGCATGGAAACTGAAATAGGAAGAAAGATTAACGCCGAATATCCGGGATGCACCGGCTCTTTGGGCTGCGCGATTTCGGAAGCGGTGGAATACGCCACAAAGCATGACGGCTACAGATACGTTCTGGGCTCGGTCTTGAGCCAGGTACTGCTTCACCAGTCGATAATAGGAATGGAAGCAAAGGCTGCGATGGACAAGTATGGAATCAAGCCGGACGTAATAATAGGATGCGCCGGTGGCGGCTCGAATTTGGGCGGACTTATAAGCCCGTTCATGGGAGAAAAACTGCGCGGTGAAAAGGACTACCAGTTCATCGCGATTGAACCGGCTTCATGCCCAAGCCTTACGCGCGGAGTGTTCGCCTACGACTTCTGCGACACAGGCGAGGTATGCCCGATGCAGAAAATGTACACGCTCGGCTCGCAGTTCATGCCAAGCGCAAACCACGCGGGAGGACTTCGCTACCACGGAATGAGCGCGATTGTAAGCCAGCTCTACCACGACGGCTACATTGAGGCAAGAAGCGTTGGGCAGACGGAAGTTTTCAAGGCGGCTGAGCTTTTCTGCCGTTCAGAAGGAACTTTGCCGGCACCGGAATCAAGCCACGCAATCAAGGTTGCAATCGACGAAGCCTTAAAATGCAAGGAAAGTGGCGAAGAAAAGACAATCCTGTTCGGTCTTACAGGAACAGGCTACTTTGATATGAAAGCCTACGAAGCGTTCAACAACGGAACGATGAGCGACTACATTCCGACCGATGAGGAAATAAAAAAAGCTACAGATTTGATTCCGCGCTTTCCGGGAAACGAATTCTAGGAGCTGTTATATCTTATAGCGATGGCCGCCGGACTGCTTAATTCATCCCTGGATGTTTTATGGTCAGGCGGCATTTATTTTTTTATAATCTTTTTTTCCAGTTTCCGGTTCTGTATTCCGCGAACGAAATTACAAAGTTCATAAACCAGCCCATCGGAACGGAATACCAGACCCATTCAATTCCGAACCGCGGAGCGCATACGACCGAGACAACCACGCGGATTGAAAGATTGATTAAATTTGCAAGCGTAAATACTTTCATGTCGCCCGCTCCGCGCAAAAGTCCGTCGCAGGCCATTTTAAATCCTATCCAGCAGTAAAAAAATCCTTCAAAGCGCAGCGCGGCCTGTCCTGTGCGCAGAGCAGTCTCGCTTCCGCCGTCCCCGATAAAAAGAGAAATCAGCGGACGGTAAAAAATTTCAATGCACAGGCAGAGCGTTACCGCAAAAAACGCGACCATAAGATTCGCCGCACGGTAGCCTTTTACAACGCGCTCCGGTTTTCCTGCCCCTATATTTTGCGCCGTGTAAGAGGACATTGAATTGTTCAACGCAGCCATAGGAACAATCGCAATCGACGCAATGCGGCTGAACGCAGAATATCCGGCAAGCGCTTCCGAGCCGAAACTGTTCACCACGGACTGAACCAGCATCATCCCGATAGAAACGGTGGACTGCTGTAGTATAGAAGGAATCGCGATTTTCGCCATTGATGAAAGCTCGCGTCCGTCAAAAAATCTGAATTTCCTGTAACCGCCGCGGGTCAGACTGCCGCCACAAAAACTTGCGCCGCCAGACATTAAGACTGCGCCGTCGGAAGTTTCTTCGGCCGCCGAAACTCCATCTTCTGAATCCTTGAATTTCCCAAGCGTGCGCATAAAAACCACGAACGACAGAACGCACGAAAGCCCCTGGGCAATCAGCGTGGCCCATGCCGCTCCTGCAACTCCGGTCTTAAACACCGCTACAAACAGAAAGTCCAGCGCGACATTCAGAACTGAAGAAAAAATCAGAAATACAAGCGGAATCCGCGAATTTCCAATCGCATTGAACATCGAGGAAATCACGTTGTACATGAACAAAAACGGCAGGCCCAGAAAATAAATCCGCAGATAGACAAGAGCCATGTCCAGCGCGTCTGAAGGAGTCTTTAAAAGCACAAGAAGCGGACGGTTTATTACAATTCCCACCGCGCCAAGAAAAACGCTGATTCCCAGAAACGTCAAAAAAGCAGTGCTGACCGTCGTCTTCATCGCAGAAAAATTGCGCGCGCCAAAATACTTGCTCACAATCACCGAAGAGCCGACACCGCCGCCAATCGCCACGCAGATAAAAACAACCGTAAGCGAATACGACGCGCCGACCGCCGCCAGAGCCTGCTCGCCCACAAACCGTCCCACGACCGCCGAATCGACCATCGTGTAAAGCTGCTGAAACAAATTGCCAATTATAATCGGAAGTGAAAAAACAAAAAGCGCATAAAACGCCGGCTTTGAAGTAAGATAATCGCTTTTCATATTAAAACAAAAAAATCCTCCGGAATGAACGAGCCTTGATGCAATAGTCCATTACAATTTCAGCTGCGGTCTGCCGATTCACCGCATAATGAAGCTTGTTCTGAACCATACTACTACCAGTAATTGTTTTTACAAATAAAACATTGTGCCAAGTTTCGTGAGGACAATCATTACAATGATTTTTTATTTTTGAATTTACTTTTATCATATAATTCTCTCCAAATTAAAAAGGTATTTCTGCAATATTTTGATTTATTGTTATTCTTCTTTTAATTTCTTTGTTGTTAACAAACACTTTGATTTCCAACCATCCGTTTAAATTATAAGTTTCTTGCTGTTCAGTTTTATCCCAGCTATTCCACAATATTTTCTTGCTTTCGAGTTTTATTTGAATATGATCATTTGCAGGAATAATCTTTTCTTCCGGTATTAAACGATGTCGTCTTTGCTTAATATCACTTTCTCTAATATCTTCATTTTTAATATGCTTTTCATCAATAAAGAAATCCCATTTTGTACCAGTTAAGATATCTATCATCTGAAGTTTATCTATTGGTTCATTCGTTAGATTTGTAAGTTCAAGTAAATAATGTACATGAGCTTCATCATGGTATTCAGTTCTATCCAACCAAGCTGACTCTACTGAAAATGAAATACTGATTTCACTTTTATTTCTTTTTGAGATTTCTTGTTTTGCCCAGTCAAGTTTATCTTTTAGCTTCTCTTTTAAGGAACTCACATCTGAATACTCAATATGAAGACGTTGCTTAAAATCAAATGGTATATCCTTTACATTTTTTGTTAATAATAATACAAGTTTATTTTTTGCATCTGCGTATCCTACTTCATAAAATACATTAGGATTTCGTCCTGTCATATCTGCTATAATAAAGTCTGCATCGTTTATTTTTTTATAAATTTCCTCGACCATATTTGTATCAAAGAAATCATCATCCAGACGTTTTGCTTCAACATCACATTCTTTTGCAGTTGCTTTTATTCCTAGCTTGTATACATCATTAAAATCTGATCCAAAAGGCATTATGACAAAAGCTTTATATTTACTCATTTTTTATTCTCCAATTTTTTCACATAATGTCAGTATTTTTTCGATTGTAGCGACTATACGTTTTTGTTCGGCAAGTGGCGGTAATGGGAAAAGCATTCCTTTTAAATTATTAATACTTACACCACCAATTATGCCATTGATATTATCTTTAAAGGCATCAGTAAAGAGTGTACTTTGCAAGAAATAAAATATGAATTTTTCAATTTCATTTTTATAAGAATTAAAACAGCAAAGTTTATTTCCAAAACACACATCCTGATTTGTAAAAGCGATTTTTCTTCCAGCACTGCCACCCTCAATGCACATCAAAACTGTATTCTTTGGAGCAATACGGAAATTATCTTTTTCAAAAGGTATTTTTATACCATTATCATAATTAATAGTCTGATCAAAATTTACATCTTTTGTTCCTATATAAAACCAGCCTTCTTTTACATTTGTATATTTTAATTTTTTTTCAGTTTCATTAATACTATCGCCTGTATAAAGGTTGCAAAGTTCTGATAATCTACACCAACACCAGCTTTCTGGTATATCAAACGGAATCTCGTCTTCTGTAATTTCTGGTAAAGGCTTTTCTTTTTTAATTTTTCCTTCTTTTACAAGTTTTGCTTTTTCTTTCTTTATTTCTTCCAGCAAATCCCGTGCATTACCTTCGCTGGCTATTTGTGGAATGAGTTTTCCCTGTACGGCTTCCTGCAGGATTGCTTTTTTTGTGAGTGTGCCAATTTTTTCATTAATGGCTTTGAGTTGTGTTTCTTTTTTGCCGTATTCTTCTATAAGCGGCATGAACTTTTCGATTGCGGCGACAATGCGTTTTTGTTCGGCAAGGGGTGGGAGAGGAATTAATAGGTTTCCGAGTTTTGTTGTAGATGTATGAACAATAATATCACCTGTTGAAGTATTACGCTTATATTCTATTCCATACGGAGAATTAATTAAATAAACAAGGAATAGTGAATTACAATTGATTGGCGTAAATTTACATAAATCTCCACCCATTGCAATTTCTTCAGTTCCTTCGTAAGTTGCTGCTAGAGCAATATCCCACTTGTTTTCTCCTGTCAGTGCCATCAAAATATCATTTGTATGTATTTTATGACATTTTTCGAAAACATCTTTAGAGGTAAATGATTTTGTTTTTGAAAATTTTATTTTGTAAGTGGTGTACATTTCACCATATCTGACACATGGCAAACCTGTATTTGTTGTTTCATCTCTTTTGATTCCACTACCTCTGACGAAATTTCCAAGTTCCCCCAATCTACACCAGCACCAGCTTTCTGGAATATCAAAAGGAATCTCTTCTTCTTTTATGTCACACGGATTCGAGCCAGCTAACGCTGTCTCTTCTTTTGATTTCCTTTTTCCAGATTTTGCGTTAGCAAAATCCAATCCGTGTGACAATTTTTCTTTCCGTATCTCTTCCAGTAAATCCCTTGCATTGCCTTCGCTTGCAATCTGAGGAACTAATTTACCTTGAACGGCTTCCTGTAAAAGTGCGTTTTTTAAGTCTTTTGCAGTCATTTTAGTTCCTCGCTTGACTTTTTCTCAAAATCTGCTATATTAAAAATGTCCGAGTCCTGATTTTTGTCAGCCTGGGGCAACGAAAGGGCACCTTTTGGTGCCTTGTTATGTTTTAAATCCTGCATATTCCACTGATAAAATGTATCAAGTCTTGTAATATAGCAATATACTTTTCCTGTATTCTCTTTTTCCTTTAATACTCCTGCAATAATCTGTTTTATACGCTTTACGGTGATATTGGAATCAATTTTTAAATATACATTCTGTCCTTGATGCAATGCATCCCTAAATCTGTGAGAAACAGCATTTTCTCCACCTGAAACGGACTTAAATTCAGTAAATTCTGCATCCAAAAGTGCGTCTGGATTTTTTTTGATAGGAATTTCTGGAAGAAGGAATACAATATGCCCATTGTCGGAAGCAATGCGAGCCATCAGGAGTTCTTTTTCAAATACCGCTTTTTGTTCAGAGTTTTTGGGGTTTCGTGAATTTGCCACAAAGACATTTTTATATTGTTCTTCCCAAGTTTCATCAGGAAAAAGAGAAGCTGCAAGATTTGTTGATATGTCTATTAAATTCATGAGTTTGCTTCCTGTAATAGTTCGTTTTTCAAATCTTTGGCGGTCATAGGGTTATCCCTGTAAGCTGCAGGATTTTCTCTTTGCTCCAGTCCTCGTTCGGCCAGTAAAAATATTCAATGATTTCAGGTTTCTTAATTTGCTCGCACATATTTTTTTGTTCCATCTGCATAAAGCAGGTAAGCGGAATTTGTTTCGGAATCATAGCAGGAAATTGGAGTGCCCTTTGCTTTTTTTATTTCATTTTCTATTCTTACGGCTTCAATAAAGCGTTTTGTGAGTTCATCGTCTGAAACGCCACAAGTTGAATCCAATTCATTTTGATCCATAATAAGTCCTATATATTATAGCAGATTTTTTATACATTTACAGTTACCCCCTCGAATTCGATGGGTTTACAGTTCTCCTTCTTTTAGTTTATAGCATCTGTTCTTATTCCCGCCCATTGCTTCAAGGTAGCCGAATTCAGTCAGCTGGCGCAGGTAACGCTTGGCTGTTGTAGGTGCAAAATCAAAATGCCGCACAAGTTCCTCTGTAGTGATTTGGGATTTATCGCTCATAAAATGCAAAATATCGACCAGTTTCTCGGCTAAAGTTGGCTTTACAGACCACTTATCGACCATTTCTAGCTTCAAAAGCGATTTATCGACCATTTTCTCATTATTTTCGCTCATGGAAGCCTTAAACTGTTCAATTTCTCTTTGCAGATGTTTTGCATGAAGGTTCAACATAAAGTCAATAAAAATACTATCATCATCTTTTTCCCGTGAGTCTATGAGAGCCTGAATATATTCCGCCTTGTCTTCTTTTAGAACTTTTGAAGGAATGAGTCCGTATTCCCACTGCAAAAGATTCATCAAAAGGCGGCTCATCCTGCCGTTTCCGTCTACCCACGGATGAATCGTTACCAGCTCATAATGCACCCAGAAGCTCAGCTTGTAAACAGAAGAAATGTCTTTTGGATTTATATTTTTGCGGAGTTCATTCAATTTCTGGCAAAATGATTCAAGCTTTGCAGGAACTTTCTGATACGCCATATAAGAGACTCCGCCAATTCCTGCCGTTACATTTACTTTTCTGAGTTCTCCTTTTGCCGCGGAAAAATCACCTGTAATTGTGTGATACTCGCTTCCAGTCCGTGCCATTACTTTTGCCGAAAGGCTTATAAGCGAATTCACTGTGATTTCTGGATGCTGCATAATCCATTTTATTCCGTATTCGTAAGCATTCTTCAAATCCAGATTCATCATCTGTTCTGTAATTGTCCGCTTACTGGAAGTGATTCCTTCATCAAACAAAAGCTGGGCTTCAACTTCCGTAACGGTTGAGCCCTCGATTGCAGTGGAATGAGTAATGATTGAATACAGATAAAACTTTTCCCAGTCTATTTGATTGTTTATTCCGAGTGAGTAATATTCATCTAAAATTTTCTGCAAGGTTCGCTCTGGCATCACAACTCCCCTTTCTGCGCTTTCTGATGAAGTTCTGTAATTTGTGCAAGAAGATTGTCTATATCAGCATTAAGCTTTGTACGCTTTTCTTCGTAGTTCTGAATTGTTTCTGCAACGCTCAAGATTTCTTCTTCTTCGTGTGGGTAACCGCAAACATCAAAGTTGTAATTTGAATCAATGAGTTCCTGTGCTGTGTAGCATTTTGCTTTTGGATTTCCTTCTTCGTCTGTGATTTCCGTGCGATTATTCCACCAGGCAATACAATCGTCAAAGTGCTTTAATTCCATCGGCTTTGTTTTGCTAAAGTGCTTACGGTCGCTTGGAATGTCTACGCGATAGAACCAGGTCTTTCCTGTCGGCTCTTCATTATTGAAGAAAAGAATGTTTGTCGTAATGCTTGTATATGGGCTGAATACACTTCCTGGTAAACGCACAATTGTGTGAAGGTTAAAATCTGTAAGTAGTTTTTTCTTAAGATTGTTCTTTGCGTTGTCATTTCCAAATAAGAATCCATCAGGAACAATTACAGCTGCTCGTCCATTTTTTTTAAGGCGGTACATGATGACTGCCATAAATAAATCCGCAGTTTCACTTGAACGCAAGTCTGCAGGGAAGTTCTGTTTGATGTCGTCCTTTTCGCTTCCGCCATAAGGTGGATTCATAAGAATTACGTCAAAGGCATCTTTCTGGGTGTAGTCTAAAAGTTTATAAATTAGAGAGTTTCCGTGGTAAACTTTCGGGCTGTCCAGGCCGTGCAAAAGCATGTTTGTAACACAAAGCATGTACGGGAACTGTTTTTTTTCCACAGCATAAATTGAGTTGTAGATTTTTTCTGATTCTTCGTTTGAAATGCTGCCCTTTGCGTCTTTTACTTCTTCAAGTTCTTTTATCCAGCTGGAAAGGAATCCACCAGTACCGCAGGCAAAGTCTGCCATTGTTTCACCAATCTGAGGCTTAATCATTTTGGCCATAAATTGAGTAACGGCACGTGGTGTATAGAATTCACCGGCACTTCCTGCACTCTGGAGCTCTTTAAGAATTGTTTCGTAGATTTCTCCAAAAGCGTGAGTTTCTTCGTAGCTTCCAAAATCCAGCTCATCGATAATATTTACAATCTGACGAAGAAGTACACCGTCCTTCATGTAGTTGTTTGCATCTTCAAAAGTTGTGCGTACAATACTCTGGCGGATTGGTGTGTCAGGTGAGATTTCAAGATTTTTAAGAGTTGGGAAAAGCTTATTGTTTACAAAGTTCAAGAGTTTGTCGCCTGTAAGCCCGTCACCTTGATTTTCTGTATGTGCCCAGTTACGCCAGCGAAGTTCTTTTGGGATTATTGATTCATATTTTTCATCTTCAAATTCCCAGTCTTCTTCCTTTGCGTCATATACCTTTAAGAAAAGCATCCAGGCTATCTGTTCAATTCTCTGTGCATCACCGTTAATACCGGCATCGTTACGCATTACATCTCGAATGCGTTTTACAAAACTACTTAAGTTGCTCATTTATGGTCTCCTCATTATTGTCACACGGATTCGAGTCGGCTAACGCCGCCTCTTTTTTTATATTATTTTTCTACTCAGAATAAGTCTGGCAAGTTCTTCTTCTTTTTTACGATATTCGTCTATAACAGGCAGAATCGCTTCCAAAGCACGAACAATGCGTTTTTGTTCGGCAAGGGGTGGGAGAGGAATAACCCCCTTGTACAATTTATCATCATTTATTGCTGGGTATGCAACTCCTTTCGAATTTTCTGTATCATTTGCGTAATTATCAAATGAAGGTGAAAGTAAATAATAAAATAAATATTGATTATTTATTTGAGGATAGCAAGCTAAAACTGCAAATCCAGTACTTGCGATAGGCTCTTTTTCAAAGTCCTTATCAATAATGCACATGTTATGTAAGTACGGTCTTACGGTCGCATAAATAATATCTCCCTTTTTCACAATTTTTCTTGCCCTCGAAGGAGCCTGCTCTGGTGAAACAAAGTTTTCTTTATCATTTAACTTTTGATGCAGATTATCTATTGAACCAATATCAATATAACTGAATTCTTTATCAGGTATTTTTTGACCGTTGTTATAAACAATCTCCCCCAACCGACACCAGCACCAGTTCTCTGGAATCTCAAAGGGAATCTCATCTTCTTTAATGTCACACGGATTCGAGCCAGCTAACGCTGTCTCTTTTTTGGATTTCTTTTTTCCAGATTTTGCGTTAGCAAAATCCAATCCGTGTGACAATTTTTCTTTTCTAATTTGCTCCAGTAAATTTTTTGCATTACCTTCACTTGCAATCTGCGGTACGAGTTTTCCAGACACCGCCTCCTGCAAAATCGCAGCTTTCAGTTCTTTTGCGCCCATTATACATCCTAATTATTGTCACACGGATTCGAGTCGGCTAACGCCGCCTCTTTAAACATCGTTATTCGCTGCCATTTTAAAGAATTTTCTCCAAAATTAACAAGCAATCCTATTTCAAGATTTGAGGCTTTTAGGTAATTCAAAACCTGAGCCTTATGAGCTTTTACAAGGTTTGTCACAGCTTTTAATTCTACAATTATCGAATCATAACAAACAAAATCAGCATAGTATTCTTTATCTAATTTCTGTCCTTTATAGACAATCGGTAACAATTTCTCTCTCTCATAAGGAATATGTCTAAGGTCAAATTCTTTCTGCAATGCTTCCTGATAAACAGGTTCAAGAAATCCATTTCCTAATTCATTATGAACTTCCATGCAAGCGTTTAATATTTTTTCAGTATATTCTTTTAACATTAACATAAATATCTCCAAGATTTTGCGTTAGCAAAATCCAATCCGTGTGACAGCCTTATGCTACCTTATACAATTCGTTCTCAAGTTCTTTTATTGCCTGTCGGTATTTGTCATTTCCACCGAACAAAGCAGCAATGCGAGCAGGCTTTCCATATTTAGTAAATGGATTCTGTTTTAGAATCTCTGTTGATTCAATATCATAAATACCAAGTTCGGCATATTTATCCAAAAGTGCATTTATAACTTCGCGGGCAGCTTCTCCGTACTTTCCAAAGATGTCACGTTTCTTTACATTCTCTGCACGTTCTCTTCTTGTGAGAGGCTTTTGATTAAATGCAATATGACAGATAAAATCAAAGTCATCTACATCTGTCATGTTCTGATCTTTCTTAATCAGCTCAAGATCAATTCCTTTTTCTTTGAGCATGTTACGGATGATTTCTTTTTTCTGCTCACCGTTCCAGGTCTGAATAAAGTTTTCCAATGTCTGGTAAGTTCCAAGAATACTTTCTTTTGTATAATCTTCAATAGATTCCTGCTTCAAGAGTTTTCCATCTGTATCATATATAGAAACTAAACGCTGAAGAACATCGACTCTTATTTGTCCTTTTCCAATAATTGGTTTTGGATTAGGTGTAGGAGGATCTACATTATCAGGGCCATCTCCATCATCATCTGAATCATCTGTTGGGTCTTTTGGTTCAGGAGGGATTTTAGGTTCTGGTTTCGGATCAAAATCTTCATCCTGTTCAATTTCGCCATCCCAGTCAGGGTCTGCAAATAATCGGCTTACTCTGCGAAAGTCCATAATTGTAAAATGTGTTTTTCCATCATCGTAGCGAAGTCGAGTTCCGCGACCAATAATCTGCTTGAACTCAGTCATTGAATTAATAAGTTCATCAATGACAATAAGCTTTACCATTTTACAGTCACTACCAGTTGAAAGCAGTTTTGAAGTTGTTGCAATTACCGGGTAAGGCTGTGAAACAGAAATAAAATAATCAAGTTTATCTTTTCCGTATTTATCGCTTCCTGTAATGCGGACAACATACTGTTCCTTTACATTTCCCTGATTATCTTTTAAGACCATATCAGTATTTAAATTATTTAATGCAACACGCATTCTGTCTGCCGCATCTTCTGTAGGACAGAATACAATTGTCTTTGACATGGGGTCAGTTTCTTTCAGGTACTTTGTAATTTCAGCTGCAACTTCATCAATACGGTCTTGAATAATGATGTTGTAATCATAATCAGAAAGATTATATTCACGGTCTTCAATTTCGTTACCGTGAATATCTTTCTGTCCTTTTCTTGGCCGCCAGCCATCATCTATATTTGTATGAACATTAATTACTTTGAACGGAGCAAGGAAGCCGTCTTCTATTCCCTGCTTAAGACTGTAAGAATAGACCGGCTCACCAAAGTAATCGATGTTAGAAACATATTTTGTTTCTTTTGGAGTTGCAGTCATACCAATCTGTGTTGCACCATTAAAATATTCAAGAATCTTACGCCAGCGTGAGTCAGCCTTTGCGGAACCGCGGTGACACTCATCTACAATAATCAAGTCGAAGAAATCTGGTGTAAAGAATTCTTTGTATTTTGAAACTTCAAGTTCAATTTCTTCTTCTGTTTCTTCATCGTCTTCGCCATGACGCTTTGCAGAATCCAACTGCTGATAAAGAGCAAAGTAAATCTGATATGCTGAGATTTTAGATTTGTCTTCTTTCTGAAAATTGATTTTGTGAATTACTTTTTCAAGAGGTTTAAAGTCCTGCTGAATAGACTGGTCCACAAGATTATTTCTGTCTGCAAGATAAAGAACTTTCTTTTTAGTTCCAGATTCAATCAAACGCCATACAATCTGAAAAGCTGTATATGTTTTTCCAGTTCCTGTTGCCATTGCAATGAGTATACGAGCCTGATGTTTTGCAATTGCTTCAAGAGTTCTGTTTACTGCATTACGCTGATAATAACGTGGCGGATAACAGTCTGCTCCAGAATAGAAAGGTGTGTTCATCAGTTTCTCTTCAAAACAAAGAGGAACATCATATGCAGCTGATTTTCCGTCAATGTAATATCGTTCACGGTTTTCAACTTCTATTATTTTTTGAGCATCAACACCTTTCCATCGTGTATATAATTCATCTGCTGTCGGGAATTCAGATAAAGGGAATTCTTTTTCAAGACCGGTAGTAAAATCATGTTCAAAAAAACTGTCACCATTAGAAGTATAAACAAAAGGAACATTCATCATAATTCCATAAGTAATTGCCTGTTGCATTCCAAATGAAGATGAATGGTTATTGTCTTTTGCTTCTACAATTGCTAAAGGGGTTCCTTTATTATACCAGAGAACATAGTCGCAGCGTTTACCTTTGTCGCGGCTTGGGATATTACCTTTGATATGAACTTTACCGTCTGTAAACTTGTTGGCAGGAGAAGTTTCCATAGTGATCTTTTTGACATCCCACTTTGCAGTCAAAGCAGGCGTAATGAACTGAAGCTTGATATCTTCTTCTGTCATGTCTTTTATATCAAAAATATCACTCATTTTTTTTCTCCCTCACCCGCATTCACTTCCATAATATCCCCAATCTCGCAATCCAAGGCAATGCAGATTTTCCTAAGGCTCTCCATAGAAACGTCTTCGCCTTTGCCCATTTTGGCTACGATGTTGCTGGTGATTTTTGCCTGGCGGATGAGGTCACTTTTGTTCATGTCGCGGTCGATTAGGATTTTCCAGAGTTTTTTGTAACTTGCGCTCATTGTAGTTTTCCTGTTTTGATTTCAGTCTTTAAATAGTCGTACACATAAAGGGGGCTTTGAAAGTAAAGTCCTGTCTTTGGGTCACAGAGTTTCTGGTAGAGTTCTGAGTTGTACACGGCACGCAAGGCCTGTTCCACGGTAAAAGAAAAATCCCTTACGAGATATGTCGCAAGGTCTCGTGTGGTACATTCAATCTGATATTCAACATCATTCATGGCAGAGTCCTTTGTTTACAAGCATTTGAACCATGATACAAAAACATCAGACATTTTCTCCATGGTCTTTGCAATAAGAAGCTAATGTATCTACCATTTCCGAATATGCAAGGGTGTGGGCTATATTGTAGTGCTGATTCACAAAATCTATGGCATTAAATCGATCCAGGTAGTTGAATGCGTGTGTGGTGGAAAGCGAATATTTTTTTGCGAAATCGCTTACGAGAGCAACGGTATATTCAATTTTGTCTTTTACAGGTACTTCCGCCATTCTGATTCTCCAGCAAGGGGATTATACCATGTTTCTCTTAAATTTTAAATAAAATCTCACGAAATCGGGAGAAAAGCGAGAAAAATATTTTCTAAGGTAGAAGCTAAAATTCTCACTGAGAATTTTTTAAAAGTCAGTGAGAATTTTTAAAAACTTACTGACTTTTTGATCAAAACTCTCAATGTCTTCTGTGGTTTCGTCTTCCATCACGTCGATTGCATCGTCAAAAGAAATGATTCCGACCATATTCTGCTCTTTGTCAACAACAGGCAAAGCCATAAAGTTGTACTTTGAAAATATCTGAACAACCTCCTCCTGGTCGGTATGCGTATCTACAGAAATAACGTTTGTCTTCATCAAATCGTCAAAAAGAATCCTGTTCACAACGTTTGCAGGCATTTCTTCAACAATGTCAGCGGCATCGTTCACATACATTTCGTCCAGAATGGCGGTAAGCTCCTTGTCAGAAAAGCCTTTAATCAGTTTTTCCTGAAAATCGCTTTCCATCTCAACAAAGGCTTCCGCCGCAATTTTTTTAGGAAGAAGGCGGAACAGCAGGGCGGCCGGTTTTTCATCAAGTTCCTGAAGAACCGCAGCGACATCTTCCGGCGCCATAGTAGAAAGAATATCTTTTGCCGAAGAATATTTTTTTTCTTCAAGCAAAATGTCCAGCGTCTTTTGAAAAGTAGCGTTAAAATCTGCCATAGAAAACTCCATAAGATGAGAAATTTATGGCCAAAGAATGATTTAGAGATTCACCGGGGGAGGAGCTGCATTCAAACTTTGACCAGAAGCCGGGTTACCGGAACTACCGTCAGGCATAAACGATTCCTCCTTAAGCAAAAAATTGAATAAAAATCAGTATAAAAAGTATTCTTTTAAGTAAATCTTGTCAACCGAAATGCAAATTATAATATTAAGGGCGGCTTTTTGTCCGTTCGCTTTCGCAAACTGCCAAAAACCGGGCTTTCCAGGGCTTCGGCTTCCGCCTCCGACCAAACGCTCCGCGTTTGTTTTCACGCATTTTTTCAAAATGCGCTCACCCTTCCAATCCCTGCCGCATTTTAAAATTTACCTGCCTACCGGATACAATTTTGCCCGGCAATCACGCACAGAATTCCCAAAATCAAACTTGAAAAAGCGTAAAGCGCCGCTATAAAAAAGTTCTTCTCCGAAACAAAATTCGCACTTTCCAACGCAAACGTAGAAAAAGTCGTGAATCCGCCGCAAACGCCAGTCTTAAGAAAAAGCACAACAAGCGGACTGAACCTAAAAGAAACCTTTTGCGCCACCAAAGAAGCCACCGCCGTAACAACTCCAATCGCAAAGCAGCCGAGCATATTCACAACAAAAGTCTGAAACGGAAAAACGCTCTTCACCGGAATCAGCGTAAAAAGATAGCGCAAAACGCTTCCCGCCGCTCCGCCCGCCGCAACAGCCAAAATATTCAAAATCATAAGGCAATTCTATAAAGTTTGTGTCCGCAATTCAATCAGCGTAAGAACAAAAATGCGTAGGAATTACCAGGAACTTTTTATGAACATAAAATCCGAAAGTTTTTCTAAAACTCAAGCATTCCCTGCGCGGCGGCCTGTTTTTCTTCCGGGAACGTGTTCAGGTATTCAAACACTTTTTCCAGCCGCCACTCTATTCCATTTTTTTCACATTCGGTTCTGATTATCTGCAGCAGTCGGTCGTTGTCCGGGCTTGTAACTTCGTAAGCGTTTCCATAGGTGCGGATGTATTTTTCTTTTAATCCTGGAAAATGCTGGTCCAGCTTGCTGTAAAAATATTCGCGGTTTCCTTCGCGCAGTGTAAGCCCGATTTTAAAGCAGATTATTCCGCGCACTTTTTCCTGAACGCAGATTTCCATAAGGCGGCGGACATTCTGCTCGGTGTCGTTTATGAACGGAAGGAACGGCGAAAGCCACACGACTGTAGGAATTTTTCGTTTTCTGCATTCGGCAAGAACTTTTGCGCGCCCATCCGTTGTGCAGACCGCAGGCTCTATGAGCCGGCAAAGATTTTTATCCGCGGTCGTAAGCGTCATCTGGACAACGGCTTTTGATTTTGCGTTGATTTCTTCTATTATATTGATGTCGCGCAGAATCAGGTCGCTTTTTGTGTGCACGGTAACTCCGAATCCGCGCCTTTTGATTATTTCAAGGCAGCGGCGCATAAGGCCAAGCTCCGCCTCGCAGTGCATGTATGGGTCGCACATCGCGCCTGTTCCAATCATGCACTTTTTGCGCTTGGAAGAAAGCTTTTGCTCCAAAAGTTCCGGCGCATTCCGCTTTACCTCGATGTCCTCAAAATCGTGGTTTATCTGGTAGCAGCGGCTTCTTGAATCGCAGTAAATGCAGCCGTGCGTGCAGCCGCGGTAAATGTTCATTCCTCCCCGCGCCGAAAGAATTCCTTTTGCTTCTGAAAAGTGCATGGCTGATTATAGCATATTAACATGACAGCGTCGTGTCAGGTTTAGGAAAATAAATTCTGCACGGACACTGATATTTTTGATATAATTTCAGGAGGACTTTATGTGTGAAATCCGCGAACTTGACGATTCTTATTTTTCGCAAATTGAAACTATGTTCCGTGACGTTTTCAATTCACCGCCGTGGAATGACGGATGGAACGACCCGCTTCAGCTTCACGAATATATCTGCGACATGACCCGGCGGAGAGGCTCGCTTGTCTTCGGATTTTTTATAGACGGAAAACTTTGCGGAGCCGCAATAGGCTGCATTCGGCACTGGTGGAGCGGAACCGAATACATTCTCGATGATTTTTTTATATGCAGGGAAGCTCAGGGCAAAGGAAACGGAAAACTGTTTATGAAAGGAATTGAAGATTCGCTCAAAAAGAAAAACATAGGCGCAATTTATCTTCAGACGGAACACGGAATTCCGGCATACAGCTTCTACAGGAAAACCGGATTCACCGAACTTGAAAGCTGCGCCGTGTTCCTCAAAATTTTGGAGTAAAGAATTTACCCGCTTTTGGCGCATAGATTATAAGGCGGAATTCTTTACAAATTTATCTCGTCCTGCCTGTTTTTAGTGATTTTCCACCCTATACAGTGTTAAATACAGTAAATTTACCACCTTATAAGGTGAATTATTCTTGATTTTTCCTTTTTTGAACAATATAATTACCGCATGAGCATAAATAAGGACAAAGTGAAAGAAGTGATTCTCGAAAATCAGAGGTTCGTGCAGTCTGTGCATCTGTTTCGCCGCAGCATAAAAATCCAGCTGAACTTCAACTATATTTTTGTGGGAATACGGCGCGCCGGCAAGTCATTTTATCTGTTCCAGTGCATTCATGACCTGCTGGCAGAGGGGCATAAAATAGAGGAAATTCTTTACTTCAACTTTGAGGACGACCGCCTTGACGGAATTGAACTTGCCGACCTTGACCTGCTTCTGCAGTGCTACGGCGAGATGTTCAACCACAAGCCTTTTGTTTTTCTTGACGAGATTCAGAATGTCGTGGGCTGGGAAAAATTCGCACGCCGGCTGGCGGACAACAAATATTCGGTTTTCATCACCGGAAGCAATGCCAAAATGCTTTCCAAGGAAATGGCAACCGTTCTTGGCGGAAGATTTCTTGTTCAGAACGTTTTTCCGTTTTCGTTCGCAGAGCATCTTTCCCTGAACGGAATCAGCACGGATCCGGTTTCCCTTATCCGCAGCAAAAATGAAATCGTGCGAGAATTCGAGACGTATTTTTACAACGGCGGACTTCCTGAGCTTCACTATGCGCAGGGAGCGGAAAAGCGGCTTTGGCTCAGCAACCTTTACAACAAAATCTATTTCGGCGATTTGATTTCGCGCTACAAAATCAGGAACGAGAGAGCCGTCAAGCTTCTGATAAAAAAAATCGCGGAAAGCGTAAGGCAGCCCTCATCGTACACAAGGCTTGCGAACATCGTCTCGTCGTGCGGAACAAAGGTCAAGGCGGAAACGGTCGCGGAATATCTGAACTATGCGGAAGAAGCGTGGCTTGTCTTTCATGCGGAAAATCTTTCAGCAAAGCTTTCGGAGCGTGAATCCGTCAAAAAATATTACATAACAGACAACGGAATTCTGAACCTCTTTCTGACCGACCCGAACACTTCACTTCTGGAAAATCTTGTGGCGGTAACGCTTTTGAGGAGCGAAACCGAATTCTGCTTTTACCGCTCTGCCGACTGCGAGGTTGATTTTGTTCTGCCGGAAGAAAAAACCGCTATTCAGGTCTGCTACAGCCTTTTCGATGACGAGACAAGAAAACGCGAATTTTCCGCCCTGCATTCATTGGACAGACGCTACGAGCTGAAAAACTGCCTTGTGATTTCAAAGGATGCGGAGGAAACTGCCGAATACAAAGGCACGCAGATTAAAATTCTTCCCGCCTGGAAATGGGTTCTGGAAAAACATAATTGAACGGATTTACAGCGCCTCAAGCAGCGCGGCGATTTTTCGTTTAATGTGTTATCTGACTTACAATCTGGATTACGGCTTTCTGATTTTCAGGCGAAAGTTTATCAAAATCTTCTATAAAATTGCGATATTTTGTGTATAAGGATTCCTGAACGTTTGAATTAAAATCCTGCTGATGCGTTATTTCATGTTTTTGACTCATTAGATTTTCAACTGTAGTTTCAAGCACTCTTGCAATTCTTACCGCCACATCTGCCGCCGGAATGCTGTTTCTTGCGATTCCTGTTGAAATTGAATTGAGTGAAAAATTCGCCTTGTAAGCCAGTTCCTTTCTCGTAAGGTTTTTAAACTCCCTCTCCTGATCAACATTTTCCCAAAAATTCATTAAAAAAATGATAACACAATTGTATTTTTCATCACGTTGACAAAACAAAAATGTGTTTATATACTTTTGTGATAACACAATTGTGTTAAATATAATTTCAGTTTTTTGACGGAGACTTTGGACATGGAAGATTATTTTTACAGTTGCAAAATAAAGCTTGAAGACAACAAAAAATCTTATCTCAAGCTGCTGGATATGTATTTTAGACCGGAAGAATTTTTTGAATCCATTGAAAAAGGTTTATTTGAAAAAATCTTTCCAAAGCATCCTGATTATATTCCTAGCCATAAACAAATTGAAAAAACTAGAGATTTTCTTGCATGGAACGGATGGGTTTTCAGAGGACATTGCAATTCCACCTGGAAACTTCAAACTAAATTTGAATGTTTATGTTTTAATAAAAATTTCGGCAGAGACTTGTTTGAACTGGAAAACGGCATGATTCGAGAATTCAGAAGAAGGATTCAAAAGTATGATCCGCAGCTTGCGAGTGTGGATGAAAGAGACATTTATATGTTGCTTTCAAATATGCAGCATTATGGTTGCGCAACAAGATTTCTGGATGTTTCATTTTCATTTTTTGTCGCCCTGTTTTTTGCCTGCGGATATTTGGAGCTTTCAGCACCTGATGAAAAACCAGTTGCAGATAAAAAACCAAATGAAACTCCAAAATTTTCCATATATTGCATAAACAGGATGTGGCTGGAAAAAACTTACAAACAGAAACTGCCTGATGAGCTCAAGAAATTTTATGAGCATGATGAATTCGGGAAATCAGTTGAAACACAAGAAGCTGTTTGGAACTACATAAAAAATTACAAATTAAACAACCCGAATTCTGACTGCAAAAATATATTTAAGTCCGTCATAAACATGACACCGTTTTATATAAATCCGAGGCTTGACAGACAGAAAGGCTCTTTTTTAATGCCGACAAATCCCTACGTACCTTTTGAAGAAAATTTAAAAAGTCTGATAAAACCTAATTCTGATGAAAAGTACAGAATATTAAAAATTGACGTTGAATATGACAATGCAACTCTTATTTATATCCAAAAATTCCTTGACGAGATGAATATAAACCATGCGGTCTTGTTCAATGATGTAGAAGGAATATGCAATCAAATTAATTTTAAAACCCGACTGCCAAATGATGCATTAACCTTACCCAAAGAGAAAAAATAGTCTTTTTAACAGCTGGTCTTTTTTTTCTGCTGAAAAATGACCGGTTATTTTTTTTTACTTCCTTATCAACCTATTCACAGGAGAAAATCATGAAACAGGCAACCAGCAAAAAGAACACCGCAAGACTCACCGCCGCGCTCTTCGCGCTTATTCTGCTTTTTCCATGCTGCATGGACTCAGGCTCAGGCGGAAGTTCATCCGACTCAAGCGACACAATTGTAGCTCCAGCCGAACCTGCACCGGACAATTCCGGCAACGATGACAGCACAGACGACAACGGTGATGATTCAGGAAAAACAGAGCCTGCTGAGCCTAATCCCGACACTCCTGATGATTCTAAAACCACAACTGAAATCGACAGCAATACCGACATGAGCAAACTAAATCCGACAAAAAAATATATCTTCAAGGCGACTGACGGAACTGTAGATGCCGCAAAACTTGTGTATGCAAAAAAAATATTGGGTGAAAACTTCTTCTTTGCGGAAACTAATGTAAATTACACACTTGATTTTTCAAACAAATCATTTTCAAATACAACCGATGAAATTGAAAGCAGAAGTGAATATGCATCAAAGAAGGGGTTGACTTCTTCTACATCAATAATCACTGATGAAAATTTGACCGAAACAATAAAAATTGGTGATGTTGAATTTATTACAAAGCCAATATATTACAAAAGTGATAATGATAAAGTTATTCAACAGGCTTTTAAATTTGGCAAAAGTGTTGATAATGTAAAGGTTACCTTTGGTAACGAACATAGTATGACCGAAGCATACAAGGGTGGTATAATCCTTGAAAATTCAAATGCAAAAATAATATCTACTGATGTTAATTCTGCAACCTTAACTGGATATGTATATACTGAAACAATGGATGAATTATCCGATAATTCGTTGATGTCAAAATTAGCAAAAGATTCAGATTTTTTACCTACATTAAATTTTGACTTTGTGTCTTTAAGTGGAAATAATAATTTTTATAGTACTGGTGTAGACAAGATTTTTGAAAATTATTATAAGAAGGCAAGTAAATTACAATTAACAGAAGATGCAAGTAATGTGTTTGATGCTGAAAAATATTTGAATGGTGGATATATGTATAGTGAGGATGGTAATTATAACAATAATGCTTATGATATTGACATCAATATTGCTCTTTTAATGGCTGAAAAATTAACAAGAAAAATTGAAAATGTTAATGTTTCTGGCTCAATTACATCTGAAAAGAACACTAATTTAAGTCCAACAAATGTTCGTTTTTCTGGAAATGTATCTGGTTTGAACTTTACTGCAACTACTGGAAATGGTATAATTGATTTTGCTAAGGTTGGTCCTAAATCTGAAATAACTGCAGTGGGGGCAAAAGTTATAGTAAGAGGTTTAAAGGAAGGTTCTTACGAAGGTGGTTATACTGCTAATACTCTTGATTTTTATGGTGTTGATAAAACTTTATTGAAAAATATTGAAGTTGGAAATGCAACAAAAAGAGTTTATGGTGCATCTAGTTCTAATTTCAGTTTAGTTAATAATAGGGATACTGTTTTTAAAACAACTTCTTCCGCTTCTACTAACCAAGCTTGGGAAAAGAAGGGTAGGGGTGAAACAGTTTCTAACAATGAACTTATTTCAAAATTGGATGTAAAGGCAAAGGCTAATAATCCACTTTTGCAAAAATTACTTGATGAAAATTGCCCCGTTTACGGTTAATATAGATTCTTCTGTAAGTCCGCCCTCCCCGGCGGATTTTTTAGTCAGTAAAATCCAGCACAGGCATTTTGTGTTCCATCACAACGGAACGAAGAATTTCATTTGTCTTTGACTGATAGCCTTTTCCGAAACTCTTTAGAACTGCAACCAAATCCGCGTCAAGCCTCATTGTGACTGTCTGTTTTATAGGCTCAATCTTGTAGTATTTGAATTTAGCTTTTGAGAAATCAGTTGTCTTTGGAATGTCAGAATAGTCAACAGGGGCATTTCCGAGATTTTTCAGCTCGTCAATTTGTTCCTGTGTAAGATTTGATAAATTCGTCATACGCTTTCTTTTCCTGCGGATCAAGTCCTCTTGCTGAAATCAAGCGGTGCCGTTCCTTTCCGTCTGAACACCGTTCCGTATAAAACACCGTGACTACGGCTATTCCGTTGATGTTTCCGAAGCCCTGATACCTTTGCTCTGTCTCTGAGTGTTCCTCATCGGCAATCTCAAGAAACAGCGGGTCAAGAAAAACTTTGGACTTTATTTATCATCTGATCGCTTGTCAAAATTTTACTCCAGAATGTTTGTTTTCTTTTTATATGCTTAGAGTTTTCTATTATAGTATAGCATGATTTTAGCCTGTAAAACAAAGCAAGCTGAATAATTTTTATGCAGCTACAAACAGAGAACTTACCGATAAACATACCCAGTCTGTTGGGTAAATATAGTAACTATATTTTAAAATAAAGTAACTAAATTTTGAAATATAGTTACTTTATTCGGGGAACTTAGTTACTTTATTTTTTATGGGATTTTTAAGTGCCCCCCCCCACTCCTCTCCGCTTCAAACTTTGTTATTTTTAACATACAATAAACCGAATAAAAATTATGACAAAAAGGGATTTTCTTCTTTCGCTTTCAAAAGATGAGCTTGTGGAGCTGTTTTTTGATTTTTCAGAGACGAACCGGGAAGCTGGTGATTTTATTCAGAAAAAAATCTATCAGGCTGAAGTTTTAGGACAGAACAACAAACAAGAAAATCTGTTAGAAAATCCTAAAGCCATGAATGCGGAAGTTCCTGCTGCGGAAATTTCTGCATACACCAATGCCATAAACCGTTTTAGTTCCCCGGAAGAAAAAATCGCGCTTTTTAAATCACTTTTTTCAGGGCGGACTGATGTTTTTGCCCTGCGCTGGCACAACGAAAAATCAAATAAAAGCGGATATTCGCCGGTATGCAAAAACAAATGGCTTTCGGGAAAATGCGACTTGAAAAAATATTCGTGCGCCGCCTGCCCCTTTAAGTTTCCGGAAAGCCTGTCCGATTCAAGAATTTACAATCATCTTGCCGGAAAAGATTTATACTGCCGCGACGTGATTGGAATTTATCCGCTTCTTTTGGACAACTGCTGCAACTTTCTTGCGTTCGACTTTGACTCGCACAAAAAAAACTTTGAGAATACAGAAAAATCTGACGCTGCAGTTAATGACAACAGCAATTCTGAGAAATGGAAAAACGATGTTCGCTCAGTCTGCAAAACCTGAGGTGAATATTCAATTTTTCATTCCGTTGAAATTTCGCGTTCTGGAAACGGCGCACATCTGTGGATTTTCTTCAGCGAAAAAATAAAAGCTAAAACGGCAAGACAATTCGGCTCTTTGATTCTTCAGGCGTCAATGCTGAAAAATCATTCGATTTCTTTTGAAAGTTTTGACCGGATGTTCCCGAACCAGGATGAAATTCCAAATGTCGGCTACGGAAATCTTATTGCGCTTCCGCTTCAAGGCCGGGCCGTTAAAGAAAAACATTCTGTTTTTACCGATGAATATTTTTTGCCTTATGACGACCAATGGAAATATTTAAGTTCGGTCCAGAAACTGTCAGAAAAGGAAATAATTGAAATTTCAGAGCAGATTCAAAAAAAATTGGGATTCTCAATTCCGCTTTGCAACGAAGAAAATCCATTTGAAAATAAAAAACCACTTTCTAATTCATTTAAAAGCAAAGACACAGAAAATGAAGAACTTGGCTCATCAGATTTTTCGCAAAAGGTAAAAATTACACTTACAAACCGCATTGAAATTCAAAAAGCCGGAATCTCCGAAAAAGCACTGTATATCTTGCGGCGGACGGCGGTTTTTCTAAATCCCGAATACTATAAAAATCTTCGCCTTCATTTGCCGCTGTATAATATTCCAAGGTTCATCGACTGTTCCAAAGAAAACGAGAAGTGCCTGCTTTTGCCGCGCGGACTTCTGGACGAAACGCTTGAAACCTTAAAGTCCGCAAATGCCGGATACGAAATTTTGGACAAAAGAGAGAGCGGAACAAAAATCGACTTGGCATTTAAGGCTGAACTTTACGATGAACAGAAACTGGCTTTAACCGAAATGCTCAAAAACGACACAGGGATTTTATCTGCAGGAACAGGATTCGGAAAAACAGTCACCGCGGCAACCCTTATTGCCAGGCGAAAAACAAACACTCTTATTCTTGTTCAAACCCACGCACTTTTAGAACAATGGAAAAAATCCGTCAAAGCTTTTTTAGACTTCGCTCCCGGAACAATCGCATCAGGAAAGGACAAGTCCACAGGAATCGTCGACATTGCAATAGTAAAATCCCTGACAGAAAACAATTCTGACAGAATAAAGCCGCGAACTCACAAATACGGAATGGTTATAATAGATGAATGTCATCACGTTTCCGCTTTCAGTACAGAAAATCTTGTCTCTAGCTTTTGCGCAAAATACGTTTACGGCTTGACAGCAACTCCAATAAGGCGCGACGGTCATCAGAAAATAATTTTTTATCAATGCGGAAAAATTTTGTTTTCTACAAGCTCAAAACAGATGAACAAAATGCAGAATTTCGACCATTATTTTATTCCCCGATTTTCAAATTTTCATTTTAAGCCCGACTCAAACACGACAGACAAAAACCGTTCAATCAACAGCTACTATGCAGAACTTGTAAAGAACGAGGCTCGAAACGAACTGATTGCAGAAGACGTAAAAAATGCGGTAAAAAACGGACGCACTCCGCTGGTCTTGTCTGACAGGATTGAACACCTTGAAACATTAGAAAAGCACCTTAAAAATTCCGCAAAAAATGTGATTCTGATTACAGGACACGGAACTTCAAAACAGAAGAAAACGCAGCTTGAAAAACTCAATTCAATCCCAAAGGAAGAAAGCCTTATTGTCCTTGCCACAGGGAAATATGCAGGAGAAGGTTTTGACCAGTCGCGGCTAGACACTTTAATGCTTGTTTTTCCGTTCAGCTGGAAGGGAACTCTTGCACAATACTGCGGACGGCTCCATAGGAATTTCGCAGGCAAAAACGAGGTTCAGATTTATGATTACGTGGATTTTAGAATTCCGGTCTTTGACAGGATGTATCAGAACAGACTGAAAGGATACAGACAGCTTGGCTATTCTGTAAAAGTAGATGATGAAAAAAGCGCTGGTCAACAGCAAAATGCGCGTTCAAAAATATATTCTTTCGCCGAATATAAAACAGATTTTGAAAATGACCTCGCTTGCGCAAAAAAATCTGTCACACTGTTTTTGCCGTATCTTACAAAAACGCAGACGCAGAATTTCATTCATTTAGCTTTAAAAAATATTCCAGACGGAGCAAGGGTTCTTGTTTTTACAAGGCGCGCGGCAACCGCAGAAACCCGGAAAAAACAGGACGCCATGATTCTCCAGCTGGAAAACGCAGGCGCAAAAGTTGAAAAACGGAATGAGCTTTTCCAAAAAACTGCAATAATCGACGAAAAAATTCTCTGGTACGGAAGCGTGAACTTTTTAAGCGCCCCAAATTTCCACACGCCCAGCCCACAAGAAAACGAAGAATGCACAATCCGCATTTTCAGCGCGGCAGTGGCACAGGAAATAGAAGCGGAGATGGTCGGGAAAGAGGAAGAATCCTGATAATTGAGGATACAGTAACGTTCTAAGTTTCTTTCTGGAATAACAAACGACAAATTTCTGTTTCAAAGCCTACAAATAAACAAATGATTGCGGAAACGCACGGATTTGCTGCAATTTCTTACAAAAACATTGCCATATAAGCGAGTGTTTTTGAACTACAGAAAAATAAACTGTGCAGAACCGTGTTTGTCAAATAATCATTTGTAATTAAGATTTTCTTAGGACTGAACACGGCGTGTAGGCTTGAAAAATATGCAGAACCAAAAACACTTGACATAAACGGCATTCTTGAAAACATCGTGTTCATCGAGCTTCTTCGGCGCGGCTACAAGGTCTTTATCGGAAAAATCGGCGACATGGAGATTGACTTTGCGGCGGAAAAAAACGGCGAAAAACTCTACGCTCAGGTCGCATACCTAATCGGCTCGGAAGAGACAAAAGAAAGGGAACTCCGCCCGCTAAAATCGCTTCTGGCACTCGGCGACAACTTTCCAAAACTCATTCTTACAATGGACGACCTTCCGCCCTCAAACGAAAACGGAATCGTAAGAAAGAATATAAGGGAGTGGATTTTGGAGGGGTAAAAGGAGTTGCGGGCGGAAAACGGTAAGAACCCGGATGCTCAAATTGCATAAGTTTTGACAAAACAGTCAAAAATGGCTGAACTTCTCATCTGTTTTCTTGCTTTCCGCCTCTTTTATGGTTATTTTCTTTGTAGGTTGCATGCAATTTTTACAGGAAGGTTCACATGAAAAAAGGAAGCAGAATCAGGAAGATTTTTTCTTTGGCCGCCGTTTTGAGCTGCATTGCAAGCCTTTCAGCCCAGTCAGTCTCCGAAAAAAGCAATGCAAACCTTGAGCCTGTGCGGAATTTTGAGCTCGAGCGGTATCTTGAAAAATGGTACGAGATCGGCAGGTTTGACTTCAAGTGGGAAAAAAATCTGAAAAACGTTACGGCCGACTACTCGCTGAACAAAAACGGCACTGTCAAGGTTGTAAATTCTGGCTATGATTATGTCAGCAAAAAGCAGAAACAGTCCGTGGGAAAGGCGAAATTCGCCGGGAACCAAAATTCCGGAAGCCTGAAAGTCTCGTTCTTTTGGCCGTTTTACAGCGACTACAAAATCATTGCGCTTGATTCCGAATACAACTACGCGCTTGTCGCAGGAGCAAACAAAAAACTTCTGTGGATTTTGAGCCGCACAAAGACGATTCCAGATGACGTCAAGGAACGCTACATTCAGACTGCCCAGAACGCAGGCTACGATTTGAACGGTTTTGTCTGGACAGAGCAGGAATAAAAAATCTGGCATGACTGAAAGTTTTGGTTGTGCCGGAAAAAGGGGCTAGGTTATTAGCAGAAAAAATTTCTAATATCTTTTCGGATTCTTATAAACATACAGTCGTTTATAAAGAATATTCACAAAAATACATTATAGTTTTAGAATTGCTTTATGGACTCTATTTGTAAAGATATTTTCCGTTCTATTCATGAGGGATGCTGGATTTATATTGAATACAAAAACAAAAGTGAAGAATGCACAAAATATTGGATTGCGGTTAGAAATATAAATCTTGAAAAGAAAAGTCTTGAGGCAACAGGGCTTCATCTTGGCGACTTTACAACAAAAA
>OBLI01000561.1_pt1 | contig 39521 bp, 61 predicted proteins | sample 1519701 | NCBI WGS metagenome assembly OBLI01 (sample SAMEA3663005, study PRJEB22513) | pig gut metagenome | biome: pig gut; feature: pig-associated habitat; material: faeces | place: France | collected 2012
GCACCATTAATTTTAATTTTGATATGGTAATTACTGGTTTTTATAAAAAAATACCATTAAAATTACCATTATTTTTTTATTTATAAATGTTTTCAGTCATATTATTATGACTAAAGAAGAAAAGAAAATATATGAATTAATAACTGAAGAAGAACCATATTGTCAAATATGTGGATCTACTAGTTTCTTACATAGACATCATATTAGATATGGTGCTTGTGGAAGAAAAACATATCTTGGAAATATAATTGTATTATGTGAAGATTGTCATAGAGTTGTACATAGTAATAAGAAAAAATGGCAACCCATTTTAATCGACAAGGCTAACAAGCATGAAAAAGAAATGGGAAGATTATGACATAAAAAAAGAGTTTGGATGTAGACCTTAAATCTATTCCAAACTCTTTTATATTACTTTAACATTTTATTTACTAAATCTTGAACTTTAGTATAATCATAACCAGCATTTGTTAGTCTAACTTTTCTATCCTTACCATTACCCCATTTGCCTGCAATAACTTCTTTAGCAATTTCTTCATTAGATTTTAAATTAGTGTGATTGCCCTTAACAAATTCATTTACTCTTGCTTGAACTTTAGTATAATCATAACCAGCCTTAATTAAATTTTCTTTTCTTTGAGGATTATTTCCCCACTTACCATCAAGAACCTCTTGTGCAAGATCATCAATTGTTTTAGTGGTTTCATAATCTACATAAGGTAAGAAACCGTGTTTTTCCCAGCTTCTACTTCCACCTTTACCATTGTAAGTTCTTTCCCCATTTTTACCAATTTGAGATTTGATAACTTTCCAAGTGTTCCATCCAGCAGTGGCTTCGATAACATTACCATCCCCCACATAAACACCTGCGTGTCCATCCATCCAAACCATTTCGCCTTTTTGAATGTTTGTGAAATCTGATGACACATTTTTACTCTGTTTAATCATTGAGTTTTCACCGATATCTGGAACGCCATTTGAACCATATACTGCTCCACCGCCACGAGGTTTAGTTTTATCATTTTTCCAACCCCATAAAATACCTTTAATTAAGCAAATACAATCCCAATTCCAATACTTGCCATCCCATTTACCCCAGCCTCCGCTTTGGTATTTTGATGGCTCTTTTAAGGCTAATTCAAGTTTATTTATAAAATCATTTAATTTCATCATAAAAATTAATCCTCCTTAATTTCTGGTAAGCCAGCAATTGAAGTTAATAGTGATGTAATACCTGCTAGTAATGATGCAGATAATACAACTTTCCAATCTACCTCACTTATAATTGCACTTGCTCCAATAATACCTACAGCAGTTTGTGCAACTGTTTTAATTGCTCTCACACCTGCTGCTTTAATCCATTTTTTAAAACTTTTCATTATATTTCCTCACTTTCTTTTAAAATTTTTTCACAATGTTTTTTTGTCAAAGAATTATACCCAGCCTTTAAATAAGTATCACAAGCAGTTGTTCTTTCTCCTAATGGAATATTATCATTCCAAATTACACTCTTCAATGACATTTGTTGCGTTGTTTTGAGTGTTTCAAGTATTTCCTCATTATTGTCTAAATACTTTTGATAGAAACAAAATACAGCCCAAATCAAGCCAATAAAAAATGTGATAAGAAGATATAATTCTTTACCCTTTTTTAATTTTTCCATAGTTTCCTTTCTTTTTTTATTTCCAGGTACCAATAGCACAAACACTAATTCTAAAATCATTTGGTAAATTTATTGGATTAGCAGCACATAATTGGATTGGACAAGGTCTATACAAATTATAGTCTCCACCATTTATAATCCAAGCTGATGCAAATACTCCAACAACACTCATATTTAAACTAGTTATTGCTTTAAAAGTTATAGGATAGTCTTGTAACTGAATTACTGGTGATATAACTAAACTACCCCAGGAGTTCTTTATAGCAGTCGAAATCGTTTGAGTATAGTAGCATTTTAGCATACCATTAGCATATTTCTCGTACCTTCCATTATCATTAATACCCGTTTCAATTATTTTACTATTTAAATAAGTATTTAATTTTGTGCCATCATGTATGACACTTGATGTATCCAAAAATGTTTCATTTGATAATTTTATTTTTTTACTCATATATTTGAGTTGATAATAATTATTTATAGCCTATTATTTTATATATTCTTATATAACTATAAGTTCCAAACATACTAACAGTATTACCCTCAGTTAAAAACTTATTAGCAGCCTTTAAAAATTTGAATTTTGTTCCTTCAAATTTCCAATTTGAAACATACATATAAGCCCTTCCATCCGTTGTATTTGATATGTACGGTGTTATCAAACCTACTTGTTTATTATTAGGATCATATATTTTACCAGTATTATAATACATATCATCACATCCATAGAAAATTTCTACACATTTATAATTTTGTACGTTCAAATTCATAGTAATATCTTCTGTAGTACCACTTGAATTCGTATATAAAACTGTACCAAGTACTTCATTTAATAGTACTTTATTATGAACTATACCAGTTGAATCTAAATAATTATTATCTTTATATTTAAATCTCTTACTCATTTATTTTTATACTAGATTGATACTTAAGTATTATTGACAAGTTATTGTGCCTACAAGGTGAACCAGATAATTGTTGTTATTAGCTAGAGGTACATACTCACTAGCATAAATATATACAACAACAAATGTTTTACAATGTTGATCAAGTACAATCTTTGATATTGGGAGGTCTATCCAAGCACTATTCGTAAAGACTCGGCAACTTGTAAAATTTCCAGTAACACTAGTTCCTTTTGGATTAAATATTGGTATTGTCAGCCTTAATCCACTACCTTCTGCAAAAGCAACATTAAACCATGCATTAATATTGTTAATTTTCATACTGTCTAAAACATTTTTTATTTCATCAATACAAGGTTTCAATATTTCATTATTATGTATAATACTTGAAGTATCTAAATATTTTTCATTAGATAATTTTATGGTTTTACCCATTAAAATCACCCCTAGTATTTAACCTCCTTTCGGAAGTTAAAAGAAGAGAAGAATTTAAATAACTCTTCCCTCCTTTCTTTTTTGGCGAGTAGCCCCTGTCTGTCTGTCTGTCTGTCTGTCTAAGTATAACATTTTAGAATTTTCAGTCAATACTTTTTTTAATTTTTTTTTCATTTTTTAATTTATTTTTCATATTTAAATAAATATCCATGAATTCGTTTTTGGTTAATATTTCTACACAGAGTAGTTAAATTTATTTTTTCTTTTATGCTTGTTTCTCTTAAACTTTTGTATCTTTTAACTACTTCATTTTTTAAGTTAATCTTTATAACACTTTTTGATCTCATAATATTAAGATCGTGTTTTTTCAAATATGTGTTTCTATTATGTTTTTGCGTACACCATTCTAAATTTTCTTTTCGATTATCAGCCTTATTTTCATTTATATGATTTACAAAATTAAATTTATTAGGATTATTTAAAAATGTTTCAGCGACTAACCTATGTACACTTAAATTTTTAGGCCTTTGAATCACACTATTTTCATATAAACAAACATGATAATATCCATCTTTATTAAGATATAATTTCTTATTCTTTTTAGTATTTTTATTTCTAATTTCCCCTAAATCATTTATTTCATAAATAGGGAATTTTTCAATTGTTTTCCATTCCATAAATATTAACCTCAATACAATTATATCACGAATTTTTATTTATTTTTTTATGGTTTAATTGCTATTTATATTTTTATTCCATAAACAACTTTTGGGTAGTTAATATCATTTATTTGTCCAAATCCAGTAAATCCGTTTATACACCTATAATAGCAAGGACCCCAATGTATATCATTTCCATCTCTCCAAATTTGTCTAACAACATCTGCATCTTTACTTATTGGTTCATACCATCCATTCCAAGTTAAGTTAAGTCCTAAATATTGTGTTGGCACTATTGTTGACATATGACTTGCACAAATAATAACAAATTTATACGGTGATATATCGACACCTAAATTACCATCTTCCCAACTATTAATATTGGTATCTTCCCAAATTTTTTCTATAATGCTTTCATCTAGTACTTTATTACCTGCAACGCCTTGATAAAACGCTCCATCTGTAAATGGATAGCATGCTGTGTCTTTGTATGCTATACCGAACTCACCTTCATCTGTTGGATTTTCTTTTGAAATAGAACTAAATATTTTTTTCATTCCCATTTCAGTAAGTCTAGTAGGTAGCCAGCTTGAAGAGTCACTTCCAAATTTCATTTTGTTATTTGTTCCATTAAAATCAAAGCCATTACCTCTATTTGAAATTGATGAACTATCTAAATAGCAATTATCTTTGAGTTTTATTGATTTACTCATTAAAATCACCTTTTAAGGAGTAACAATAATAACTAAACCATTGCCCTCCTTTCCAAGTGAATTTTCCCTCGTTCGTTCGTTCGTTCGTTCGTTCGTTCGTTCGTTCGTTCGTAGGATTATCTCACTTCGTTCGATTAGTGTCAAGCACTTTAACAAATTATTTTCCATTTTTATTTCCTTTCTACCACTCTTCAATTACCTCATATTCAAGCAATTCAATACCTTTATAATAAATTTTGTCTTTTTCAATGCCTATAATATCTTGACCTACATTTAGTGTTTCAATTGGCTTTAAATTAATTAATAAGTCACTCACATTTAGTCTTATTTTAAATTCTTTTTCAGAGTCAAATAACTGTGTTACATTGTCTTTTGATAAAGTTAAATCAGTAATATAAAACTTATTATTTTGTATTGTCGGTGTAATAGTACCCCCAGTAATCCAAGTATTTGAATTACTTTCTCTATAATCCCAACTGATAGTTAATGAATTTGCTTTATTAGTTGCAAAATTACCTTGCCAGAAAATACCTTCAACATCAAGAATTGCCTCACTTGAAGTTTCCTCTGGTCTTTCAATTTGAAATTTTGTAACTTCAAGTTTTAAATATTCGATAACATTTAGAGTAAGTTCTTTACTAATTGATAAATTTCTATCATCAGTTACCTCAAATACTGCTTTAGAGCCATCTATGAAATTAGTTACGGTACCTGTAGTACCATTTATACTATTTGAGCCAATTGTAAGTTTTGTAGCCTTTATTTTGGCCTCTTTTTTTAGTGTATAAGTCATATCCATTTTTGGTGTAGATATGTATCTTATATATTTTTGATTGCTGCCAGTAAGTGTAGTACATTTTTCATTAGTGTCTTGGCAAGTATATGTATTAATTGTTGGACTACAATTTAAAACATTAAATTCGACTTCTCTTGTATCATAATAAGTAGATGTACCAATTATTGTTCTAATAAAAAATGTTACTTTTCTTGTAGTGCTACCTTTAGTATTTTCCCTTAATACTTTTCTTTCAGCATCCGTTAGATTAAATGTATAACTTGTACCAGTTTTAGCAATATCTCTATATGCTATATCATCATTAGCACCTGTAAGTGAAATACAGGCCATAAGCGAATTAACACTATTACCTGCTGGGTTTTCGTAATAAATAGATGGATTTGCTTCATCATTAAATCCGCCTGCAGCAGTAAATTTTGCTCTTCTAGGTATTTTAGGTAATGTTACTGTACCACTTATCGTTTTACTTAATTTCAAATAGCCATTGTACAAATAAGAGCTTAATGTTACACTTGCACTTCCATCATCATTATGATAAACATATTGCTCTGAATTAGTTTCTGTAATTGTTTCATTACCAAAATACCAGACATCACTACCTTCAACGGTTGGAGCATAAGAACAAGTAAATTGGTAACCACTACCTCCAGCAGTACCACTACTTAATGTAGTTCTTAATCTTGTGTAAATTCTAGTTCTATTATTACTAATATCATAATTATCTATTTTTGCTTCTAAGTAAAAAGTTACAATTTGGCCAGATACTACATTCCAAGCCCATTTTGCAATTTCTTGCCAAGAATTATTTAATATCATATCTTACCCCTCCAAATCCGTTAGATTTTCAATTAACTCTTCAAGATGATATATTGAAGTTCTTTTTTTGCCATTTCGAATAGTTTTCTTAATTTTCAAATAACCAATTTGTGCTGTACCAGTTACAATTAATTTATAAACACCTGAACCATTTTTATTAAAGATAGCATTTAATTCAGTCTTGTTATAGGACCTAATACCATTGTTATCAAGTACCGTATTATTATCATCAGTAGATTTTCCTACCTTTAAACCTGCAGTGGTAAAGTCATAACTCATGTCATCAAGTTTTTGTTCAATTTTTTCAATATTACCATCTATCTCTTGTGTTTTAGTAGTTAAATTTGAAACATTGATGTTAACATTATTTATTTGAGTTGTAATTTGCCCAACTTGTTCATTAGTAGTTGTAATTTTTTGATTAATTTCCTGGTAGTTTTCACTTATTTCAGTATTAATATTCGATACTGACTGTTTTATTTGGCCATTTTCAACAGATAAGTCACTCAATGTTGTACCATGGGTTTCAATAGTAGCATTTATTGTACCTATTTTTTCATCATAATCTTTGACAATTTCAGTAATTTCCTTTTTTGTAGAATATTCATTTTTTACATTTAGTTCGATTTCATCCTTGGCCTTTTTGATATCTGAACTTACTTGATTTTTTGTTGAGTACGTTTCTTCTATTGTTTCTTTTGTATAATAATGAGTTTTCAAATAATCTAAAGAAACATCCATATCTCTTTTTACCCAATGTGCTTTATTGTATGAATCACTATCTTGAGTAGCAAAAACCCAATCTCCTTTTGCGATTGGGTTTTCACTTTCACCAATAGGTAAATCATTATCTGATATTGAATCTTCTATAATCCATAAGTCATCTTTTTTATACGTTGATGGTTTACTTGTATAAATAGATTTTTTTGCATTAATTTGGTCGTAAACAGCTAACGGAACATCTACTTTTAACCATTTGTATGTTACTGGATTTGTAGGCATTTTAGAATATCTAAATTGATTATTTGTTGAAGTGTCATACCAATAATCTCCAACATGTTTAGCTTTCAATATATCAGTTTCCCAGTTTAGTTCAGGATTGTCTTCTTGATACCAACTTTCAACTTTATCATCAATTTGTTTTTCTAGTTCTAGTTTATCAATAGAGTAAGTATTTTTAATAAAATTATTTATTGAAGTATCATCGGTAGCAATTATTTGCCAGTCATTAAAACTAAATTCACCAACTAATTTATCTTTAATACACTTATATAATTTACCATTATAATTTAATAAACTGCCTTTGTAATATGGTGTTAATGGTGGAGAATTATAACTTTTAGGTAACTTTTCTATTTTCTTATCAACATTATCTTTTTCTTTCAATAACTGCTTATCTAAATAGCCTTTGGTTATATAATCATTATCATATTTTGGGTTTCTAATTATATCCATATTAATCCTTTCCATATAAATCTTTCCATATTTTTTCTTTTTCTTTTTTAGTAATATTCAATTTATTAATATAATTAAATAAATAAGTACGATAATTTTTAATGCTGTAATTTGTTGTTATTCCAAAAAGCATTGTTTTTTCTGCTTTGTTAATATTTAATTTATTAATATAACTAAATATTTCTTGTTTTCTTGCATTTTTCATTGTTGTTGTATCGCCTTTATATTTATCTTTAATGTCACTCACTGCTTTCTTGGTTAAATAATAATCAGATATTTGTCCGTTTGCCATAGTATATGTTTTAACACCATTATAAGCATTTGGCATTTCAATTCCAACTACATCTTTTCTAGCTTTATTGTAAGAATAATCAACAATGTTTTTTATAATTTCACTTTTTTCAGTATCATTTAATTTTTGATAATTATTATTAGAAAGTAAAATTTTCAAATTATCTTCAATAATTTGTCCAGAAACTTTTGAATAATTTGCTCGTTGTTCAGTAGTCAAAATTACTTTTTCGTTTTTTTGATTAATATAATAAGGTGAAACTCTTGGCATTATTGTTTGATCTCCAGTTGCTTTATATAATCTATAAATTTCTTTAGCACTTTCACTGATATTTTTAGTATTAACATTTGCCGGATTTAAAAAGACATTAAATATGTTACTTTTTCCACCATATTTTTTTATTTCTCTTCCCATTGTATCAACACTTGGTGATAATGTTTTACTTACACCAGGTAATTTAGCAATTATTTTATTTTTAGCGGTTTTTATCGGACTATCATATTCATAAGTTTGTCTTTGAGTATCATCAACTAAATCCGCAATTTGCTTTGCAAATGTTGGTATAGCCCTTGAAGGAAGTTCTAATACTTCATTAACAATTCCTGATGCTACGCCATTATTGTCACTCAAAACATCATTAAGGCTTGATAAAAATGATTGTTCAAGTAAAATACTGCCTGCTGTGTCTAATGACCCAATTATTGCTTCTGAAAGTGCGGTTTCTTTATTCTTTTTAGAATTTACCACATTTGCTGTAATAGATAATGGAGCAGCAATTGGTTGTGCCCAATCATAAGTAAATGATTTATCACCTATTTTAATTGAATATGAACTGATTCCTAAAGCATTTTTTATAAAATCTCTAGTATCTTTATCATCATCACTTTCACCACTCGTAATACCAGCCTTTGCAAGAGCAATTCCTAATACATATAACATAGTACCAGCAGTTGCTTTTCCAAGTGATTGAACAAATTGATGTTGCATTTTTGCTGTATATTGCCCATTTGATAAAGAATTTTTTAAGTTTATGCCTTTAGTTATAGTACTAACTAGTCCAGCAGGGGAATAATCTACAATAGCTTTTGTTAAATTTGCTGGTGTTTTAGCAAAAGGAATTAATACATCACCCAAACCATAGCCAGCAACTTTTACTCTATTTAATCCTCTACGAACATCTAAAACAAATTTTGTATAATTGTTGTTATCATTCCAAGTTCTTTGTAAGGCTTCAGTATGAGCAATATCAATCATTTCTTGCGTTACTTCAGTAGTGTTATTTAAGACCATTTGATTTTGTAATGAGTTTTCAAATGCTGCTTCACTAAACACTCTATCTCCTACATCCATAACATAATTTAATAATGCTTCGGTTCTATTTAATGACTTTCCAATAAGATTTTTTTCACTAAAAGACTTTTGATTAGATATTTCAAATCTATTGCCATCCATATCTTTAGTATTTATACCTTTTTTATAATCATTAGTTGCCTCATAAGCACCTTTTTTTATACCTTTTAACAATGCTTTTATATCAGTAGTTCCTGTTGTTCTTACTCCTGTTTTTTTAGCAATTATTTTATCAACTTTGCTTGAGATAACATCACTAATCGAATTTACAGGCATTATTAATGCATTACCAACAACATTTCTTACTTGAGTTTTTGGATTGAATAACATAGATATTCTCATCCAAGATTTAAGTCTTGAATTTTTATCTGGTGGAAGTTTATCTGTCATCATTTTTTGAATTTCAGCCAATTTAACTTTTTTACTATAACCATCTTCCATATTTTGGACTTCTTTCATAGTATCTACAATAAATTTGACTTCACTAGGTTGTAAATCAAAATCACTTCTATATTTATCAATCCACTCTTTAGTTTTATTTTTAACCATTATATTGTAAGCATCAGTCAATTCACTTTGAGCATATTTTACCATTCCTTCTGGTGTCATTCGCTCCATAATATTAAAGGCTTGAACTGTTTGCCCAGCACTTGTACCAATTTCTTTCATCTTTTTAGCAACAACTATAGCACTATCATAATCCCCAGTGTCATTATATTGTTTAAGTAAGATCCATCCTTCGGCTACATCTGTAGCAGTAGCAGTTTTCGAATCAATATTGGACCATCTGAAAGTTTCAGAAGCACCGCTTTTGTTTAATTTATCAAATGCTTCATTTAAACTATCTTTATTGGTAATTTGCTTATAGTATTTTATATCATCTCTTGAAAGAATTGCTTTCTTTGTATCATCAGATAACATATTAGTTTTTTCGTTTATATTGCCCCAATAGTGGCTTTCGCCTTTACCTACTTTAGAATCTTCCGTTTTTGACAATTTTGGTGTCGTTGTAGCATCGTTTTCGGTTAGGTTAGATATTTCTATTGGATTTAGTTTTTTCGTTGTATCAACCTTATTTTCAGTAATTAATTGATTATATTTTTCTTTTTGTTCTTTTATTATAGAATCAATGTTTTGAATAGGCTTAATATCGGTTGCATCATAGTATTTAGTATTGCCATTTTCAAACTCTACACCAATTTTTCCAAATGAAGTACCAATTACTTTTCCCTTATTGTTATCAACAATAACTTCTTTACCAACATAATTGCTTTTTAATCTATTAATTTTATTATTAAGTTCATTAGAAGTTAATCCTTTTTCTATAGGAATTAACCAATCGCCTTGAATAAGATTTCTTTTTTGAGCAGATATTTCCATTGCTCTAGCTTTTATTTTACTATCTCTTTGTTTTTTATCATTAGGATACATTTTGGTGTATCGTTCTTTAATATTTTTTAATTCCGTATCCAATTGCTCGAGTTTCTTTTGAGTCTTGTTATCAATGATAACTTTTAAGACATCATTTGACTTATTACTATTTAAATTTTCGCTATACTTTGTACTTGGCTTTGAAACTTCATTATTCTTTAGCACTACATCTTTAAAATAAGTTCTTGTTCCGGTTGACTTAAAATTATCTTCTAAAAACGCTTGCCATTTAGAATTATTTTTTGAGTATTTTGTATTTTTCCCTTGAGAAGATGATTTTTTTTCCAATTCTTCATTTACAATATAATTTGATACATCTAGTTCTTTGCTACCATTTAACTTTATTTTAACATCTGCATTATCGTTAAAAATGTCATCAAGTTCTAGTTTTTCAACTGGTATTTTAAATTTTAATTTAGTATTTCCTCTACCATCAGACTGACTTGCATTCTCGGAAGTACTAAAATAAACATAAGGTTCTTTAGCAAACATTTTGCCACTTTGTTTTATCTTTTCAGCATTTTCAGAAGTTGTTTGATGATATAGTGTGACATATCCATTTTTATCTACTATTGCACCTACTGATTTTATTTCTTCTATTAAGTCTTGTGCATCCAATAATTCGTTTCCAGAAACTCTTTGTTCCAATGAAAAAGAACTATTATCTAGTTCTTGTGTATTATTTTCATTTAATTGCATAGAATATTTAGTGGATGATGTATTGACATTTGTATTAGATTGTGGTACATTACCAATAGATGAATTGACCAACGATGTGGAGAAAGCATTTGCTGATGTACCACGATTTTGGTCAATTCTTTTTATATTCGTTATATCATATAACGTTTTTTTATTACCATTTTTTCCAATATTTACCAAGCCTGTAAATAAATTATCTCCAATTTTAAATGTTGTTTCATAATAATCCCAACCATCTTTTGCTAATGGATGTCTTCCATCATCGGGTTTGCTATACTTATATTCAGATATTGATAGCAAATTATTCAATTCTGTAGATGCTTTCATTTTTGAAGTTTTTGTAGCAGATGGTAATTGATTTTTAGGATGAGTATATTCATTTGCTGTTTTAGAAGTAACATTTATTTTTTCATTATTCACATCAATACCATTTTGTCTGAAATTATCTAAGATATATTTTTTTGCTATTTTAGTTTGTTCAGCCAAACTTTTACCTGTAAATATATCTTGATTTGTATCAACATTAACATATTTTTTACCATTAATATCTGTTTGTATGCTAAATTTAGTATCATTATTTAAATTACTAATAGCTTTCTGCATAGTTGTATTTCTATAAGCGTTTCTCCATTTAGTTTCTAAATCTTGCACAAAATTTCTATATCTACCATCGGATGTTAATTTATTTAATAAATGTTTTAATAATTCATATACTTGTTTAATAATATTTTTTGACTCTACAGTATTTTTTGTTTCAAGTGACTGAATAAACTCTTCATTTCCGAATAATTGGCCACATACATCTGCAAATACTTCTTCAGAAGTAAGATTTTTCCCATATTTTGTTTCTATTTCTTTTACTGATTCTGCAAACTTCTCATTTCTACTGGCAAAATCATTTATTAGTTCTATCATTTCATTGTTTTTTATAGCGTGTGAAACTTCGTGAACCATTAAGAATTCTCCAGCACTTTTAGAATCTGGATTTATTCTTATTTCAATTTCGTTATTTGGATTAGTGGTTATTTTTGCATTAACTGATTCACCATTATCATTGGTAATTGTTCTATCAAATAAAATATTATACCCTTTTTCTTTTACAAGTTTAGTAGCAGTATCTATAAGTTGTATTGTTTCTGGACTATTATTGAAGTTAGATGTTGAAGCACTTTGATATAGATTATTTACTTTTGGATCATTTGTAGGCATATATTTAAATGCTGTTTTACTGTCATTAGTTGTATTAATAAGACTATTAGAAATAGAGGTATTTTCAACCACATTGTTATAAATATCACTATTAACCTTATTATCAATGTTAGTATTTTCTTGTACATCGTTATTTATATTACTATCAATATTTGGTTTTTCCTCTTTTACATCAGTATCAATATTTTGTCCATTTATAACATTAACATTACCATTCATTGAATTTCCATTGAAGTTTGTTGAACTTTCAATTATTTTAGTATGAACTTTTCCATTTTTATCTTTAAATTTAACTTTATTATAGTAATTTTTATTCATTGAACCTGATACTGCACCGGTTAATGATCCTACTACACCAGAGTAAATTGCATCTGCCAATGTATCAACTGAAAATGTGTCTTTTAATGCTGTTTTAGCATTATTTTTATCTAACAAAGCACTTGATACAAATTTATCTAAAAACTCTTGAACAAATTCTTCATTACCTTCAGAAATCGCACTTGCAATTGCATTTGCTACTCGAGGATGATTAGCAAGAATTTTTTCAGTTAATTTACTTGATAAACTTGATGAAAGTTCTGAGCTTCCCATTCCTAATGCTTTAGAAGTACCGCCAATTAATTTTCCAACAATTGCTTCAGATGCAGTATTTATTGTTGCATATAGCAAGGAATCATCTTTATTGTAACCTTTTTCTAATGTTCTGTTATATGTATCCGAAAAAATATCAGTAAAATATGCAGCTGTACCAATTCCAGGTAATCCTGCTGCTGTACCAATTGCATTTACAACTGTAGTAGCACCGATTTTTCCAAGTTCATAAGCAGCAGAACCTAATATTCTACCTAATTTAGTATTATAACTATCAAGAATTTTTTGTTGTTTTCTTTCAGAATAGTTTTGCATACTATATTGCTGACCTTGTTCATTTTCTAATTTGTATTTAGATGGCAAAATAGAACCCACACCAGAAATAACTGGTCCTAAAGTTTTATCAATGAACCCTATGTCATCATTTGCAAGTTTTGAATTTAAGTAATTATCGTATGATACAGCAGTTTCTTTGTATGTATCCTTGATATTTTGCTGAACTTTTTTTATTTCTGGCAATTCACTTGCTTTATTAAGTTCTTCATAAATTGGTTTAGCAGTTTCTACTGCAACATTAGTCCCAGCTGTAGGTAATTTTATTGAACTATCATATTTTGGCATATTCATTTGATTATTTAAAATAGGTGTTGTATTTTCTTTATACAAATTTTCTCTTTGACTTCTATATGAATTTAGTTCGCTTTCATTTTGTTTATAAATATCTTTTGCTTTTTTATATTGGTAATCTGTATATTTATCTCCAAGTATTCTAGACATTGCACCAGTTAAAGAAGTGCTATCATTATCATCAGCATATCCTTGGTTTGCCATATTTTTTATTCTATTTAGTGCATCATTTAATGAATTTGCCATATTGCCTCCTATTTATATCCATAACTTTGTAATATTTTTTCAATATCGTTTTCACTTAAATTAGCTTCTTTTTGTTTTTGAGCTAAGTATTTTTCTAAATAAGTTGAATCCATTACTTCAGGTAACTCATCACTAAACTTTTGTGCTGTTTTATTTGACATTTTAACACTCATAGTTCTAGTTAAGTTTGTTCCTTGAAGTTGATTATTTTTGGAACTATCTGTATCATCATCAAAAGAAAGTGAACCACCTGAACCCCTTGAACCGCCCGAAGAAGCATATAACTTTTGCAGACTCAAATTATAATTTCTATCGTTATTTAATTTTTCTTGAGCCATTAATTCTCTTTTATATGCCATTTCATCATTAAACTGTCTTATTGCTTCTGCCTGTGCTGCTGCCTTTTGAGCATCATCATATTCTTGTTGTTTCATATTTAAATATTGATTGTATGAAGTATTGTATTGATTTAATGCTTTAGAATCAATTTCAGATCTTAAATTAGCAAGATTTTTACCATATTCATTTAATAGATTAATTCTATCAGTATCATAACCTAAATTAGCATCATTTTTTTGCATTTCTAGATTATTAAGTTCACTAGTTCTATTTTTTAATAATTCAGTTAGATTTGTACCATAATTATTATTTATTGAATTAACTTGACTTCCAACAATACCTTGTGTCCCTAAACCTGCTCTATTCATAGATGAAGAATTATCTTTTAACGCAAGTAATCTATTTATATTTAATTGTTTTGCAGCATCTTCATTATTTTGGTTAATTGTACTTCTACTCGCATTTATTTTATAAATAGCATTGTCCTGTGCTTTTTGTAACTGATCTAAAGAGTTATTTTTTGAATTTACTAACTCATCTATTAAATATTGATTATTTTGTTTAATTAAATTTGAATATTTTTTTGCATTTTCCTCTGCTTCTTTTATCCATTGTGCTCTATCACTCATATTTCTCACTCTCCTTTATATTTTCCTGAAAACACATATTCTAGTGATAATCTTTCAAATGTAGATTTATTATTTGTTTTACTTTCCATAATAAATTTGACAAACATAAACTTTTTTATTCTCTCTTTTTCTCTTATTGTTTTTGGAAAACTGTCTTTTAAGCTTGCGTAATTTTTAGTTATTATTTCACTAGTCCCATCATCAAGTTCGTAACTTAATGTAATATCACAATCGGTTTTTGGATTTAAAACTAAAGTAACTGTTTTTATAGTCTTAGCATAATCATTAGTTTCAAAATCTAAAAAAGGTGTTTCCCAATATGCTTCAACATTTTTTGTATTTTCATCCTTGTAACTATCACCAAATGTACATATCTTTCCATCTTCAGTTCCAAAATACAATTTATTATTCCAAGAAAAAAACACCCTTGCAGGTATTCCATCTAAAAACCACCATTCATATTGGTATTGTTCTGTTTTTGCGTGTTTTGGGTAACTTAAATATCTACTATCAGCAACATAAATATGATTATTAATTCCAAGATAGTATTTTCCATCTACGACAATAGAAATTGCATTTTCTAAATTTTCTTCATTTAAAAGTTTTCCATTAATATAATAAGACCTTTGCATTGCAAATTTTTCGCCATTATTTCCAATAACTGCATATATACCTTGTGAAGTTAACATTAATGGATCATTTAAAAGATTATTAATAGAATTACAGCTTATGCATCCTATGTTTTTTACACCGTCATTTAGTGGAAAAACTTCAACATTATTTAATAAATTATAATTTCTATAGTATATTGTACAATCTGTATCACTTTGTTTTTTTAATATTGCAAGTGTTCCATCATTTAGCCTTGCATAACCTACAATTGGTTCAACACCTATTCTTGCAAAATTTTCATCAGGCCAATATAATGGATTTTCTTGTTCACACCAATAATCATAATTAGGTAAATCTTTATTGCCACTTATAAATATTCTATTTCCATTACCTTCATAACCATATAATGTAGCAATTGTGCAATTATTTATTTTACTATAGTTATCTTCTATTACTTTTTTAAATGTTATTTCAACATTATCTCTTCCTAAAACAGGGCTTTCCCCTGGTGTAAAGTATACTTCACCTTTTTTTAAGTCAAAGGTATAATTTGATACAGTTTCCCATTCTCCTGCATCATTTAATTTTCTTACTAAAGTTATTTCATCAACATTTTGTTCCTCTAATTTAAATGTTGTTTGGTCTACATATATTGGATTTCCATTTTCATCTAAACCAGTTTCTATTTTTGAAGCCAAAAATGTATTTTTTGAGTAAGGGCTTAGTAAATTTTTAAGTTCATAATCAGTTCCACCACCATTATTATCTCTCGCAATTGAAGTTGTTGGAATATAACCACAAGTATCAATAAATTTTGCTTCATAATTGGTTCCATCAAATTTTGAAAAAACTACTGCTCTTTTTCCATCAAAAATAATTAAGTAACTATGTAAATAAATACCGCAAGACCTTTTATCATTCATTCCAGTTAATAAAAGTGTCTTTGTTTTAAAATCACTAGTTATTTGATATAAAGAAGTCCCAGAATGAACTAAAAATAAATCGCCTTGATTTGTGTCTATATTCCACACACCATTGATTTTTTCATTAAAGGTATGCAATATATCGTACCCTTTTCTTTTCTCGTTGTAGCCGTTAATATTGATGTAATTTTTAGCGTTTGGGCTTCTCCTTACATCTACATCGATTGGTGATGTAGTAAAATCAACACCTTTAAATTCATTAATCGAATAGTATTGTTTATCTTTTTGTGCTGGTATACTATACATATTAATCTCCTATACTATAAACTCTTTCTATTGTTGGAGTTGGCACACCATATCTATTGCTAACATAATTATCTACAAGGTTCATAAATTCATTCATATACATAGTTGCTAATGTTAAATCATCATCTTTATATAATTCTCCAGCAATATATAGTGGAATTAAATTAGCATATTCAGTAGCAATCTCAATACTATGTTCTTTTTCAGTAGAATTATTAATAACAGTAGGTTTTACTTCATAAGAAATAGTAACTTTATCATTTGATGAAAAGTCAATATACACAATATTTTTATTAATTATTCTCCAACTTAATGGGATATCAGAATATATCGCTTTTATCATCTTAAAATCAGTTATTTTTTGTGATAAGTCATAGAACTCATTATCTTCTTTTTCTAATGTATATAATTTTTCATTAGAACCTAATCTTGATACAATATAATTAATTGCTTCGTTGCAAGCTTGAGGCATTGCAAATAAATATGTTTTATACTTTTTTTCTTTCTTATAATCTTCTAATTTATCAATTGATAAATCATCATTGTTTAAAAACATTTTTTTTAAACTTTCAATTTGGATTTCTCCCCAATTCATAATTCATTTCTCCTTTCAAGTTTGTAAGAATTGCACTTACTTTAACTTTTAACTTGATATAAAGGGTTATTATACTAACCCTGCATTTTTTAATTGTTCATATACAGCTAATTCAACTTCAGTTTCTACACCACGTTCAATTGTAGCATATTTTTCATTTACTCCAACAGTAACGAATTTATCTTGTGGATTAAGTTCACTAACAGGAATACAAATTTTATATTTTTTTGTTTTTTCCTTTTCTTTTTCAAGCTCTATTCTTTCTTTTTCTTTTTCCTCAAGAATTTTTTTTACTTCCTCTTCTGTATAAGTTTTTTTCTTTTCTTTTTCAAGCTCTATTCTTTCTTTTTCTTTTTCAAGCTCTAATTTTTCATTTTCTATTTTTTTTGTCATTTTTTATTCCTCCTTATATTAAAACAAAGGGGCATTTAGCCCCTTACATTAGGCTTTAACGCCAGTTTCTACTCTTACTAGTGCTAGTGGTTCAGTAATTACAGCTGTAAATGCAGCTTTCCAACCAGCAGTTGCTCTTTGATTTAATGGGTCAGCAGTACCAGCACTACCGTTTTCTTTTACGATAATTTCAGGTTTACCAGCACCATTTTCAAGATTAACGCAGCTATATGCACCTTTTCCATAAGCAAAAGCAATATGAACACTGATTTTAGAACTTGCAGTGTCAGAACTATCAACTACTTTAATATTAGTAGATTCAAAGAACTTCATACCATGCATTTTTCCAAGTTCACCTTTAACCATTTGTTCTGGTTTAGCATATTTTGATACATCAACCCAAGCATTATCACTCATTAAATCATAAGCAATATCTGGATCAACTACCATATGGTAATAACCATCTGCAAATCTTTTTGCATTTGCATTTTTAAGTTTTCTAACGATTTTCTTAATATCATCGCCAGTTAAATTTTTAGTTGTTGCAGACTCAAGTCCTGCTCTTGTTGTAGCATTTCCAGCAAAGTATACATTTGTACCTTTTGAAATTGCTGTTTGAATTCTATTATCTACAACTAATGCAGCTTCCTCACCAAGAAGTTCACTTGTTTCAGTAAGTACTGGATCTATTCCTGTTGTTTGAATAAAATCAGTAATTTGAACATAGTCTCCTTCTTGTGCAACTTTTGCATTAATTGTTGTGATTGATAGATTATTTCCGTCTGGTGTAACACCTTCAGTTAAACTTGAACTAGGTGCTGTTAATGAATTAAATTTTCTAAAATTCATTGTTGTACCTGAATTTTTAGGTAATTTTTTCTTTTCAGCATCATTGTAGAAATTTAATTGTGGTAATAATCTTTGTAATAGAGTCCTTTCATAAAAAGTTTTATCTTCTGCAGATAATTGATTTTGTCCTGAGACATTTGTAATTGTTTGACTTTGTGTAGCCATATTTTAACCTCTTTCTTCCAGGTCTTTTATTTTTTATAAATCTCCATCTTTTGCTCTTTGAATATATTTTTCAAATTCAGCATCAGACATGCTTGCATAATCGATGGTATTATCACTATCGCCTTTCAAACTGCCTGGACTAGCTTGTGCATTGGCAATAGTTTGTTTTGCAACATTAATTGCCGAGTTTCTAAAAGCATTCTTAAAATTGTTGAACCCTTCATATAATTCAGTAAGAGATTTTTGTTTTCCTTGGATATAATCCTTAAAAAAAGAGTCATCTAATAACTCTTTAAGGTCTACATCTGGATATTTGTTAGTAAAATCATTAATTTCTTGCTTTGTTTTTTCTTCAAGTTCTTTTTTTTCTTGAATTGCTTTAGTTTCCTCTCTTTTCTTGCTTGATAATGCATCAGGTAAGTCATTAATTGGATCTTTACCTTCCATTTCAAGTTTAAACATAGTTTCATAGATTTCAGCATCTGCTAAATCTGTCATAGGTTTTCCAGTATATGGATTAATCTTTCCTTTATATGCTGCTAACCTACCTTCTTCATAGGCTTTTGTTTTCGCTTCCTCAATTTTTTTGTTAGCTTCTTCTTCAGCCTTTCTTCTAATTTGAGCATAATTAGCATTTTCTTCATCAGATTGTACCTTTTTAGAAGGTTCAATAGATTCTTCTTCTACTTTTTCTTCTTGTTCAGTAAATTCTTCTGATGGCTCATCTTGTGTTTTCTCATCCACAACAGTTGTTTCTTCGGCAACTTCCTCAACTGGTTCAGCGACTTCCAGTTTTTTTTCGCTATCTTCCATATTTTTCCTCCTTGGATTTTTGCGCTATTCCTGCGAATTATTAACTTCTTTAATGTCTAGTTATAAAGACAAACTAAAAAGCACTATAAAGTGCCTTATAATTCATTATTAACTTCATTATTTACAGGTGTTTGTTTCATTAATAATTGTTGCTGTAATAATTCTTCTTTTTTTCTTTGCCTAATTTTCTTTAATTTTTCTTTAAATGGCATAATTGAGTCTGGATATAGTTCAATATAATCATCTGCATCTATAGTTCCATCTTGCTTTAAGGAATCTAACAACGATATAGATAATGACTCACTCCATACGCCACCGGCACCAACTTCAATCGCAACATTGAAATCAAAGTCTGAATATGCGTTTCCATTCATTTCAGCAACATATTGTTCATTATCTTGTTCAAATCCAAATAATCTTCCATCTGAATAATAATATTTAAAGAATTGTTCATATATTTTTGCTTTTTGATTATAGCATCTATAGAATTTTCTTTGATACATTTCAATAGGCTTCTTTGCTTGGTTTTGTAATGCTATAATTGCACTTGCAGCCATATTTGCACCTAATACTTCTCCAGTAACAACTTCTGTTGAACCAGTTACAGTTCTTGTAATATCCAATATAGAATTAGTTAAAGTAAGTGCTTGAACATTAAATGATGGAGTATCTAAATATTTAACTCCCCATCCAGAACCTTTTGTATAATCAGTTAATATTTGGCCAGGTTCATTTGTTATACTTTGATTTGCTAATGCACCTATTTTTTGGATCATTTTTGGCCAAGAATTATCTTGAACTGATAACAACATCATTGCTACATTGAAATTAAGAGCTTTATTATTTTGAATTGTTTGTTCTACCTCACCAATTCCATAAATACATCTATTTCTTTCTTTATGAGTTAATACAGCAATAGGATATAATTGCTTTCTTGCATATGTATAATTAGTATGAATATCAGGCTCATTAATTTCTTGCTCATCTTCAAATGTAACTTTTTCTTTTTGTGGTTCCCACAATGTTGGTTTTTGAAGATAATATTCTTTTGTTGCCTTTTCCCAAACAACTTTGCCATTTTGTCTTGAATATTTAGTTAAGACAGTTACTTCTTCTAAGCCCTTGTCCTCTTCTCGAAGTTCATTGTCTGGCTTAATATTGTCATAGTCTTTAACACCGTTCTTTTTGGCTAGTTCTCTAACACTATCAATCGGTTCACTAGAAGCAATAATGATATATTTTTGCTTTTGAATATCCTTTTCAGTTGGATTGCTTAATATAACATTCTTTGGGCTTAATACTTCTCCACGCATTGCACCAACATAATTGGTATATAAACCACCCGATACATTCACATCCCAGTAGTAATGATAAAATGCTATTCCTAATTGAGTTGAATAGCTAACTGCTGTATCATCTAATTCATCCTCTTTAACTTCTTTAACAAGGCTTTCACTAAATCTAGTAAATATTTCGGCACCTCTTTCGGCTTTTTCTATCTGATAACCATATAATTCAGCAGGCTTATAAATCATTTTTACATTGCCACTTAATATTCCCGCTTTTTTATTATCAGCAATCATTGCCGATATGTTAAAAACTGGCCTAGGTAATGCTTTTGTTCTCTTCGTAGGTTTAGGCCACTGATTTCCTTCATAGAAGTTTTCACAATCTTCCCAAGTTTTTAATAAACCAGTGGTTTTTTGATAATTCCTACCTTTTTCAAATTCTTGCCATACTTTTGTAGGTGTCTTTTCTGACTCATTCATTTATATCATCTCCTGACTTTTCTGCTTTCCCATAAAACCATTCTTCTTGGATTTCTTTGGTTAAGTTCTTTGCAGTTATTGGTTCGGTATCTTTCTCTTCTTTTTCTATAATTTGAGATTTATTTTTTTCTATTATTTCATTTACATATTTTTTTACAAAAAAAGGAACAGATATGCCTATTCCAAATCCTATTATAAATACCAATAAAATAACTATTCCATATAATATTTCCATATTCACCATCCTATAATATCATCGCTTTCTTCATCGTCAGTTTGTAATGCGAAAGGCAATTCTATTTTTTCTTCCTTTTCTATTTTTTTTACAATAAAACTTTGTTGTGTTCTAATGTAATATGTAATTGCAAGCCCCATAATTAAGTCATCATGTTTTCCTTGTTCTGCTTCTGGTCTGCCTTTTTCATTTTTTATAAATACTAATCCTTCATATAATACATCTAGATCATTGATATAACTTATATTATCTCTAAATATTTCTTTTAACATTGCAAGTATTATTGGTCTTGTCGCTTTCGTTGTTAAAAAACCATATTTATCTTGAATAACTTCTGTTATATTACCTTCAACTTCTCTAATGTACATTTTCGGATAATCGTATTCTTTTAATTTTTTAGTAGGATATGTACTGTAATTGTTTTCTAATCCCACTAAAGCATTATTGTAATAAGTACCTAGACAATATATTTGCCTAGAATACTCATCTTCATCAATTTTGTTATGTCTCAATTTAGCAATTTGTTTACTATTACTATTATCAATTACTAGTCCAGTAAAATAATCGCTTCCTTCACCAGCTGTATCACCACCCAAAACATAAGGGTGACCCTCTTTAGGTTCTTCATATATATCAATATAACCTTTATCATCATCAATAAATTCAATATCTGATATTTTATTTCCATTTATCGAATAACTAAAATATCCTTTTCTTAAAGGTTTTATATTCTTGATTTTATTTATTCTTCCCATTATTATCTCTTTATTGAAATAACAAGCTCCAGTACTAATAAATGCCTCTTCTGGAGTAATTGGATATTCTTGTTTAAATTGCTCTATATCATTACTACAGTTATTCCTAATACACCATCTTCGCCAAGTTAGTTGTTCTAATGATAGATTATAATCTCTTTGCAATTGAATTTCTTCTGAAGTTAATTCAAATCCAGTATAAGGCATTTGATAATCTTTTAATTCATTCCACCCAACAAATAATGGGATAAAATCATTTTCTCCAGCAACGGCACCATCCCATATTTCTTTAAAATATTCAAATCCATTTGCAGTAGATTCTATTATTATAATTGTACTTGGTAAATTCGGTACTGCTTGTAATAATCCTGTCATTGTAGTTTTTTTATTTCCAGGCCAAAACGCTAATTCTGATACATGTAAATTATCATATGTGTATGATCTACCAACACCTTGCGAACCAGCAGTCATACATCGTATTTTGCTTTTTAATCCTGTACCTTTATCATTATCAAATATTAATTCTTGAGCATTTGATGCTTTTTTTGCTGGTTTCATTTCTTGTGGCAAGCATTCATACATTAATTTACTCATATTAAATAAGTTTTTTGTAGCTTCATCTTGATGTGTTATTATACCAGTATTAACATTAAACTTTGTTGTTGTTTCTTTAAATAAAATTGATTCTGCAATTGTACTAAACCCAAGTTGTCTTGCCTTTAAAATAACTATTCTAACAGGCTTATTTTTTAATTTTTGTTCTTTGATAATGTCATAAAGTCTTTGCTGTGGTTCATTAAATTGTAAATTAATGATTTTACCAGATTTATCTCTTATTTTAATGTATTTTTCAATATATTGTTTGGTATTAATACTCATTTTTATCACTTACAGACTTTAATGCTTCTTCATATGATAAATTAACATTACCTTCTAATATTGTTTTATATTCTCCACTCATTTTGTTAAGAGTATCTAATGCTTTTAATTTTGTATCTATTTTTGTTGGACATTTAATTGTATTAACTTTTTCTTCAGTTATTTCAGTCATAAGTGGTACATCTTCTAATATTTCACCTTTAACAATTTTGGACAACCAAATCATTCTTTCTTTAGCACTCATAATAGAAGCATCTTCCAGTTGATTAATAAGTTCTTTGTACCTTACCTGTACCTTACTAGAATTAAATAACTCACAAGCTCTAACATCTATAACTTCATCTTTGTATTTTGCATTATAAGCTTTTTTATATGCTTCTCGTTGACTCATGCCTTTAATAAGATTTTGAACAAACTTTTCTTGTTTTACTGTAAGCATAAAAACCTCTCTTTCATTTATAATCATTTAGTATATTAAGTACAATTGCTATACTTGCTATTGCTATTAATAATGCTAAACCAATTATGATCATATAATTTTCCTTTCTTTTTAATAAATACTGTACTAATATTTATATGGTCTCCTAGATAGTTGTTAGCTAGGCACTATCTCTAATCTGGGTTAATTCTTCTTACAGCGTAAGAGTAACACGATAACTAAATACCCTTGTATATTTTCCCTTTTCGAGTAATACAACTATAACCTCAATAAATATCAGTACAGTACTTATAAAAAAACAACCTAAATGGTTGTTTGGGCCGCAAAGGGTCAATGTTAGTACATTATTAGTACCATATTAAGTAAATATATTACTAGCACCCTAAACCACACTAGGCACCGGTTCTTTAAGACTTTATATATTTACTAGCACCATAAAGTAGATATACGGTTTAAATTGTTAATTACTCAATTCTTCTATGCTTGTCGGTAGGACTATTTAAATAGATAGCATTTCCATTTAAACAAACCTTTGCCCACCCACCTTTTTATATCTACTCTATGCTGCTAATAATAGCAGCACGGTGATTTTATTGTCTTATTTATAGACAATGTGCAAGATAATGCGATTTGAAAGGAGGTATAAAAAAGAACATTTTTTAAACCTGTTAGCTGTTATCGGCTTCTATTTTTCTGAATTTAATACTATATAGATGACATAGAACATAATAAAATATTAAATCCCCCAAGAATAGTAACTTGCGTATTATCTTCCACATCGGCTATTAAGCCGACTGGGGTTTTTGGACCAGTAAAGGTATGAAAGACACTCTTTGTGTAATCTTCCACAATAACATTGTATACCAAATTAATGTGCAATAGTGTGCAATAATATGCAATTCACTTATTTTTACCTTTATTATACAAATTATGACACTGTCTTAATGAATAATTGAAGATTTTACAAATGTCGTTCCATTTCCATTTTAATGAATCTCTAAAATATACTATACATTCTTCTATAGGTTTGAATCTTATCATTTCTCTAATCTCATTAATTGCTTGTTCTTTGTAAGAGTCATAAGATGCTTTTACTATATCAAACTCACTTTCTAATTCTTCTTTCTTAACAAATTTATTTAACATTATATCTCCCTTTTTACCGCCCCCTACAACAATATCTTTCCAAGTTATAGCTGTAACTAAACTCATTAATCTATGTTCTTTTTCTGCTATCTTAATTAATCTGCATTTCAATACTTTCATTTCATCAAATAATTCTTTAATAGTTAATTTTTTTTCTAATATCACTTATCCTCCTATTTTGTAAATTTCCATTTATTTATTTCTATGTTATTCTTTTTAGCATATAGTAAAAATGCTTGCTTCTCTGCTTCATTTCTAAACCCTATCAAAATACTTGGTGGTGTGGGCAAATATTCTTCAGTAGGTTTCCAGATATGTAAACAATGCTCGTGATTATTCACATAGTCCTCTTTTTTGGGATGATATTCAACACAACATTCATCTTCACCCCAAAATATGTCTTTCATCATACACATTTGCTCCCAACTTGGAGTTTTATTTGGCATACTTACTGACAAGTGTTCCCATCCCATTTGGCAACTGAATATGAAGTTAAGTTTTTTATTGTTGAATCTATCGTAATAATACCCACCTATACCATCATTATCTGCTTCTGCTTTAATGACTAAATTAGGTGTGTTTTTAATTTCCTCTAGTGATTTCATTTTACTCACCAACCTTATATGCCATTTGTTCCATTTGCTCGTGTGTGATGACTGATTTTATATCTTGCTTCTTCCATATAATTGCTTTGGTATCATCATCAATAACTATTGCTCTTGTATCGTTTTCATATTTAACTATTTCACATATTGGATATCCATTAACATAATCCCCTTTTTCCAAAATATCAGTTATGTTATAACTAGTTTTTAATATTTCATCGATATCATCTTCATCATCCAAATTTATAAATGTTATATGGTCTTCATAACTTTGATATAGCCAATTATCACAATATGCGGTATTATCTTCTATATATTCTATTTTTGCAATTCTACCATAGCAATTACGAACATACATATTTTCCCTAAGTCCTAATTTCATTATTTACCTCCAAAATATCTAATTTCACCATTGTTATCTTTAAACACGTGTCCTTTGTCTAATACATAATCATGTTTAGTATCGAGTATATCTAAACAATTATTTATAACTAAATTTACTATTTTTGTATTTTCTTCATATACAATAATGTCATAGCCAAATATAATTTTTATTGCTAATTTTAATCTTTGTTTAAATTCGTGTAATTTCACTATTTTTCATCTCCTAACTAAAATCTCTATCAGTAAATCTATAGCCATTTACATTTTTAGAATATTCATCGTGTTTTTCTTTTTGCTTTTCCTCAACTAAATCTAAAAAGTCTTTTACTGATACTTCTTCATCATATTCATTTAAAATTACAATTTCATTATTATTTTCTAAAAATTCTTTCCATTGCTCAAAAGTATGTATCTCTAAATCACTATCAAAAGAATTATATTTATTTACTTCTTGGAATAGAAATTTCCAACCTGCACTTGATTTGCCAATATGTAAAGGTTTATTTATTGTAGGTTTTTTCTTTACTGCGTAATAATTGGTTCCGATAAAGCATCATCTCCCTTCCCTATAAAAACATATTCTTTAGGTCTTTCTTCTACTTGTTTCTTCAACATTCTATTTTCATCAAACATATCATTGTATTTGCTATTCCACATATCAATTTCTTTAGATAGATTAGTAATTTCTTCTTTAAGTTTATTATGTTCTTCTTCATCAAAGCAATGTGTAGTGCCAGCCAATTGAGATTTTAACTCTTGATTTTCTTTTTGTATTTCAACACTTCGATTATGAGTTTTACTAAGTTCTTCAAGACATTGCCTCCTATCGTCTTGTAAAAATTCGATTATGTTCAATAAATCTACTGCGTTTAAATTTGCTAAAATTTTCCTATCTTTAAATGCTAATTCTTCTATATTCATTTATTTAATCTCCTCTACACTTAATATTTTTAATACATAATATAGTTTGTTAGGCTTTGCACCTAATTCTGGTTTGCCTTTTCCTTTAGAAATACAACAATAGCATTTGATTTTAGGGCTATCTTTTCTATAACCATTTCTAAATATAATTTCTTTATAAACTCTAGGATTATTATTAAGCACCCATTCTAAACCACCACCACCCGCAATATAGTTGCTATAAAATCTGCTGACATAATAAGGTTTTATTTCTCTATATTCTTCTTTCTTTTCTCCAGATTTAATCATATCAAACCATTTCTTTTTAATTGGTAATGTTAGCATTTATTATTACCTACCATTTTATTGCACCTTTTAAATATTCTTCATCAAAGGTTCTTCCATTTACCATTTGTGTAAAAATATCAATATTACCTCTTAATATTTGATAACAATGTATTTTTTGATAATCTTTTAATTTTTCATATTCATTGTATAAAATTTCTCTATATACTTTGCTTATTTCTTCAAAAGTTAATTCATTTTGTAACATGTCTTTATATTCAAATATTTTATCTATATCCATTTACTTCTCACTCTCTACTTTTTCTACTATTTCATAGTCTAAATAATTACCGATTATTTTAGTGCAATAGCAATCATAATATTTTAGTGGTAATGTTGCTTTAGTAATTCCCAAAATTGTACCTTTTTTCCATATAATCATTCCTTCTGGCAATTCACTTATTTTTATTTTATTCATTACTATTATTTCCTCGCTTTAATAATTCTAATTGTGTATTTTTTATATTATTTAATTGTATTAAAGTATCGTTAAATGTTATTTTTAATCTTGAAATATATAATTTCTTTTGTAATTCATCATCAGGTGGATACATTTCTATCTCATCAATAAGATTTAATAATTTTGTATAATGTTTTACGAATTGTTTTATAGGTCTTGTCATTCCTAAATGTACTCTACTCATTACTATCACTTCCTTCTAGTTCTTGTATATAATCTTCTAGTGGACTTGGGTCTAAGATTTTCATTCCAACATTATCATAAATTATATTTTTTCTTATATATTCTTTTATTTTTTTCCAATTATCTTCCAAATCACTAATTTTTTGGCTTTGTTCGAAAATAGTATCTTCTCTCCTATTATTGCTTCTTTCTAAATATTCAATTCTTTCTTGCTTTTTATAAAAATAATCTATTAATTTAGGTTTTATTTCTTCTTTTATTACCTTTGAAGTTCTTATTGCATATTCTATTAATTCATCATTATTCATTCTGATACCTCATTTAATATATCTAATAATTCTTTATAATCAAAACTATAATTATTTATTGTATAGTACTTTTTACCATCTAAAATACTTGATATTGTTAAATTATCATTTATATATTCTATTGCTTCATCGATAACTTCTTTTTGTTTTTTACATTGCTGTTCTAGATTTTCAATATATTTTGTTGATAAATAATTCCTTTGACAAACTAATTGATATTCTTCATCTGCACTTACTCTATCAGTTTTAAATCTATTATTTATTCTTTCTATTCGTTTATAGTATTCTTCTTTATCCATTATTCTTATTTCTCCTTTAATTCATTTAATAATTTCTCTTTAAAGAACGTACTAATAGGAAAAATAGCACAATCATCAGAGTACAATGGTTCTATTTCATTTATTAATCCATTTATTTTTTTCTCTAATCTATCGTTCTTTTCGCATACATTATTAAAACTTTTTACTAATTGAGAATAAAATGCTAATTCCTCCTCATTATCTTTTAATAAACCTACTATATTTTTATTCATTCTTTCAGTATATTTTATAAATTCTTTTTGTGTCATTTTAGTTTTCATTTTTAGCCTCGTTTTCTTTAGTTGCAATATATATTTTTCCCATTATTTTTCACCTACTTTTTACGTTCGTATGTGATGCGAGCCTTTAACACTTTTTCATTTTTAGATATCCCTATAGCATGTATTATGTTTTCGGTTATGATAATTGTATTTGAAGTATATATAATTACCCTTAATATTGTATTACCTATAAACAAATTTATAGTTGCTAATATTAATGCTATTGCTACAATACCAAGTCTTGTCTTACAGTTTAACAAAGGAATATTAATCATATGAGTTTTTTTAGCAAAGTTGTATAGTTGTTTATATGTATGTTTTTCACTTGTCATTATTGGTTTGTTAGCATTACAAAAATATACATTAGGGTCATTGTAATACTTATATAAAGCCCATTTATCTGGTTTATTTGGTTCAACATCAACTGATAAATGATAATCGTATCCTAACCATTTTCTTATCTTTCTATACTTGTCCATCTTCTCTCTCCTTATTCAAATATTCGATAACCCCATTTACTAATTCTTTTACTTTTTCACCTGTAATATCGTAATCGCTTAACCTCAATTTTTCTTGTATATATCCACCGAGTTTAATGTCATCGGTTCTAAATCCATAACTAGACCAATCAATAATACTTACAAATAAATCATTGGCTTTTATACCTCTTTGGAATAACCCATATTTCTTAATTCCTAAAGTGAAAATAATATCAAAGTGAGTACTATCTCCATCAGTCCAGCCGATACCTACACTTTCACCGTTCATTAAATGTTTTGCTATTTCACGATAAGTATCTTCACCATTAATTATTTCACCATATATGTCTATGTTCATTATTCCTCCACCTCGTAAATTATTTTTTCTATATCATGAATTATTTTTGTATCACAAGTAGTATTATCACTTGGTATATTTGCAAATATATCTTTTATTTGTTTTAGTGTTTGTTGTTGACTTTCAATCTGATGTTCTAGTTTTAATATAAAATCACCAATTTGTTTTGCCTCATTTATAGGAACACCATAAGTAAATAATATAGCAGATATATTTAATTTATTTTTAGCTATTTCAATTTTATTCATATTACATCCTTTCCCAAAAAGTAACCGCTACTAAAGCATCATCTGGATTATCTCTTTTTTTAATTTTTTTTGCATATGCTGGGGTTATTAAATATCTTATTGTTCTAACTTTTACATTTCTTCTTTCGGCAAGTTCTCTTGCTGTTCCAACATCAATAAATTTGTCACCTTTGTATAATCCAAATATTTTTACTTTCTTTCTCATAAATCACTTTCTCTATTCAAAACCATAACTGCAATACCTATACGATAAATAGCATCTTCACTTTCCATTACATAGATAAAAGCTGTACCTTGCATAGGTGTAGGAACTCCTATCATATATCTAGTATCATTACCGCACTTTTTTATTTCATAGATAATTCCAAATGAACCACACCACTTATGTTTTTCGTTAAATTGAACCACATCATTTACTTTCATAACTAATCCTTTCTATATTTTTTTCATATATTACATTAGTAAATAACTTTATTTACCTTTTACTTCTTTTAAATTTAATTAAAGATTCCAATAATAATTTTTTAGTTTTCACATCTTTATAGTTTGATAAGGTTTCTAATTCTTGTTCCAATTCTTCAATTTTTTTTAATGCTTTTTTATACTTATAAAGTAGATCATAATACAATTGCTCATAATCTTTCATTTTTAACCTTATTTGTTTTATCGATGACTTTTGCTATTAAATGCCCCGTTTTAGTTAATTCTTTATTACTAAACAATAATTTATTATTATTCATTATTAAATCTTCACTTTTTGATACTAAAATTAGATTATCAATATCAAAGTTTCTTTTATTCTTATCAGCAAACATTACATTATATCCATTAGGAATTTCACCATAATGTTGTTTATAAATATATCTATGTTTTAATTCCCAATTGTCATTTAAACATCCATCTCTGACTTTTATATATATATATCCATCTTTTGATATTCTTTCTTCCCAAATCTCTCTACGATTCTGTGGGATATTACCTTTTTTAAATCTTGTTGCTTTTGTTTTTTCTATTGCTTCCTTACTCATATATTCAGTTTGCTTTTTACCTTTATTATGAGTTACATGTCCTTTTTCAAATCTACCAGTCAAACCGCTATTTAATTTATGATTTTCTCTATAGTTTTTTATTTCTTTAGCAGTTATATTTGTATTAAATTGTTTATTAAATATATCCGCTAATTCCTTGGAATATTTTCCATAATAATTATCAATAATAAATTTCTTTTGTTCTTCACTATATCTATGCATACTATTTTTCCTTTAGCTGCAATACTTCTTTTTCATTTATTCCTAATTCATCAGCGTATTTTTTGGCATTTAATATTAAATTTGCATTTGAAACTATTGTAGAACATATTGAAGATACAGCTTTAGCTCTTTGAATTTCTTTTTTAAAATTTTCTTCATTTTCTAAATTCTCATCATCGTTTAATCTTTCTAATTCTTCGAATAAATAATTATTTACATCACTTAAATTATTTTTCATTAAAACCTCCTGTAATCCCCAATTTGTTCCTCAATTAACTCTTGTGGTGTTTTAGGATTATAATAATTTTCTAAATCATCCTTTAGCTCTCGAACTGTATCACTTAATTTATAAATTTTAGTAATTAAATCTTCACACATTTCATTTAATTTATCGTTTGAAATAGAACCTTTAGAATCATATTTTTTATTAAATAATTCACATATTTCTTCATACCATTTTAAATTATTTACTTTCATAATTTTTCTTTCACATCCTTAATAATTTTGCTAGTCTTTGCTCCACTTTTAGCACCTATTCTTTGTTTATTTGGCATTCTTCCAGATGGAACCTTTTTAATTAACCATTTGTCTTTTTTAAAATCAGCATATTCTTTTTCAACTGCTGATTTTTCTTCTTTTGTTAAATTTAATTCTTCTTTTAAATTAGTTACCTCTTTTTTTAATTCAGTAACCTGCTCTCTTAATTTATCTTTTCTATTTAATAAATCATTATGCTTTTTTATGACTTTTTCTTTATCATCTCGCAATGTATTAAGTAATGCAGATAATTTAGTTACTTCATTTTGACTTACTTTTAAATCATCAGCAAGTCCTTTATTTGCTTTTTCAGCCATATTTAATTTATTTCTTAATGATTTATATTCTTCCTTCAAAACCCTCTGATATTTAGATTTAAATATCATTTTTCTAACTTGTCCTCCAACTTTATAATTTTTTTTGTTAATTCTCTTATAACTTTATTTTTTTGATTTATAACATTTTTAGTTAGTGCTAGCTCACTTTTGTAGTATTCAATTTCACTTTTTAATGTTTTAATTTCATTTTCCATAACTATTCATTAACCTTTCAAATTCAGCATCATCCAATGTTTTTATTCCAACTTTTTTACATTCGCTTTCTACCCCTTTAATTAGTTGCCAGAACTCTTTTGAATTGAGTTCGTGGGTTCTTTTATAAAAGACATAAAAGTCTTTCATATCGGCTCTTTTGTACCTTTTTGCATAAGGGTAAAACTTTCTTATATCAGTGCCTTGCGGAACTATAGCACAAATTGCTGAATTATTTTTATCTGTGGCTATAGTTCCATATGCAAGATTTAAATCAATTTTCATATCTTCATCAGATACTGCAAATCCATTAGCACGATTATATTTTGCAAGTTCATTTGCAAGTTTGTGGAAGTAAGCATTTGCATCTTTACTTCTCATCTTTTTATATTCTTTAATCTCATAAACTTTATCTCTATCAAGATTAAATAATACTCTTGATAGTTCTTCGGGTTTTCCTATCATAATTAGAATGGGAATTGACTTGGATCAATTTCATTTTCATTTGCAAATTCAGTATATGGATCAGAAGTTTGAGGTGTATTATTACTTGGTGCTGAAACTTCTGGATTAGGGTCAGTAGGTAATGGTTTGTTACTTTTTGAATTTAAAAACATCACTCTACTTGCTAACACATAAGTTCTATAATGTTTGCCTTGTTCATCTTCCCAATTATCGACTTTTATTCTGCCTTCAACTGCAACTTTGCTACCTGTTGAAGTATACTTTTTCATATTCTCGGCTTGTTCGTTCCAAACGACACACACTATGTAATCAGCTGGAATTTTTTGCCCATCTGCTGTCTTACCATTATTAACTGCGACAGTAAACTCACCTACGGCTTTATTACTTTGCGTATATTGAATTTTTATATCTCTTGTTAAATTTCCAATAATAATTGCTTTATTCATTTTATTGTTCCTCCTTTGGTAATGTTATTTTTACATAACCTTTTTTGCCTTTCTTTATTTTTTCTTTATCTACTAAATATTCTGCTTGTTTCAACTCATATAATTTTATTAATTCAAAATTTTCTTTTTTAAATAAATCTTCATCGACTTCCTTCTCAATAACAGTTTCATCAGGCTTATCCTCAATTAAAGTAATCTTTGTACCATTAGGTGTTTCCCATTTTTTTATCTTTTTATCTTGCATTACACTCTTTAATTTTTCTTTAATCATACTTACTTGTTTTTCAGTCTCTTTCATTCTTTTTAGTTGGTCCTCTAACAATACAACTCTATTTGATAATTCGGTTAAATCAGTCGGTAATAACTCTTCTTCTGTTATAAAAGGGTTTTCTTTTACTTTTGATAAATCAATTCTAAATTGTTCTACCGAATTATTTATTTGTTCAATCAATTCTTTAAAATCTTCTATTCTAATATCATATTGAATTAATCTGTTAACATCAAACTCTTCATTAAAATCATCAGGTCTATGATAAATTGCAAGTTTTCCGTGATTTCTTTTTGTATATTCCATATAAAATAACAATTGAACTAAATATTCTTTGTAATCTTCTAACTTTTGATGTATTCGAGATGTAGTCTTGATTTCAAGTACAAATTCTTTATTTATTCCATCTGTATGACATCTAATATCATTTTCAATATATTTGCCTTCCTCAAACTTATCTTCCCTATTTTCATTGATAAAATTTCTTATTTTGGGTTCCATTACATTCCCATATTCGGTGTATTTATTTCCAGCAAAATCATTTTCTTTTATTCCAGCCTTTTCTAGTAATAAATCAAACCTTGTTTTAAATGAACTTATTCCCATAATAATTGGAATATCCGATCCTCCGATATATTTATCTCTATCTACCGTTACAGCTTGCATTAGTTTCCTCCTTTCATAATTTCTTCATATACTTTTTTGAAGGTAATATTGTTTGTTTTAGCATTTAACTTGTATGTTTTTGCGATTTCATTCATATCAATATTTTTTTCATTACAATATGCTATTAACTTTTGTCTATAATCAATTGAGTCTTTTTTATCCATTTCATTATTGTCCATACTGTCAATTACATCGCCATCAGTTATACCAAACGCATTTAAATATAAATATCTTTTGTAGTATGTATTTAATGCTCCTAGATACTGAATATCTTGCATACTAGATTGTCCACTCTTATTTACTGGTGTAGCAAACAAAACGAATGGCATTGTGTAAATATTTGTTTCTTCCCCTTTTTGTAATTCCAATGTTGCATAATCATCTTTGATGTAAAATTTATCGTTGACCTTTTCCTCTAACATTAGCTCATTTAATTTTGGTAAAAAATCTGCTAATTCAAAATAATCAAATCCAGCGAATTTATTTTTGCCACTTTTCTTTAATTTTGCATTTTGCAATTTTACTCTGATATTTATAATACTTTCATTTAAACTTTTACTTTCCATTTTCTTTCTCCTTATTTTCAAAATATTTGATTGTTGAATCTATAATTCTTTGTGAATATTTCAATTTTTCAAGTGCATAACTCGGATGAATGTATTCGTTAGATACATACACTTCTAATACTGCTGATATGCCTTGTAAACTATCTACTAAATCTTTCAAGAAAGCACTATCTCTAGTACATTTTGAATAATATTCATCATAAACTGCCATGTAATTACATAAGATTTTGTTTAGTTCCGTTTTTAAAGAAATTATTGTCATTTCTCTAAGTTCATTATCATTCATTGCTATTCTTCCTTTCTACTTGCTAAAAATGTAACTTTCTCTGCAACAATAATAAGTTCTCTTTTTCTTGTTTCTTGATAAGTAGTTCCATCATCAATTGTTACTGAACTTTGTATTTTTCCTCTGACACCAATCAAGTCTCCTTTTTTGCATAATTCACAAACTTGTTGTGCAATTCCAGCCCAGATAACACAATCAATAACATCAGCTTCGTATATGCCATTTAAGTTTTTGAAATTTCTTGGAACTGATATAGTAACTACTGCCTTTTTCATGTTTTTAGTTTCAATTATTTTTGGGTCTGAAACTAAACGACCCACAACTGTTAATGTGTTTATCATTTCTTTTTTTCCTTTCTTTCTAAAACCTCTTTTGCTTTTTCAGGACTTGGCGGGTTTAAATAACATTCCATTATTCTTTTTTGCCAGTCTAAATCACTATTTTCGATTAAAAATTTTGCTAACTTTTTGTACCTTTCTTCAAAGTCTGAATCACTCATTTGGTACAACTGTGCAACTTCATAATCAGTTAAATCTACCCCTTTGTATTTTTTTGTTTCTCGCTTGATAGTAGATACGCAGCAACATCTTTGATAGTGTTTATCCATCTCTTCTACATTCTCAAATGGCCTTCTGCAAATATCACATAACACCCTTCGATTTTTAAAACTTTCAATTTCATCAGATTTTGGTAATCCTCTCAAAATGTATGTCAATGTAGGTAATTTTCTTTGATAGAATTCATCTGACATAATTTTTTCTAAAGCTTCTAAAACAAGTTTTTTATCGTAGAATATCATTTTCTTTGCCCATTCGTTTCGCATACTATCATTAAAATCGCTGTAGTTTAACTCAACATAGTCTAAAATTTCATTCAGATCTTTTTTAGTCATCTGGCAATCCTAGTTCTTTCCAAACATTGTCTACAATTTCTTTGTTAGTTAGTTTTTTGCCATTGGACTTTTTCAATTTGTTTTCCTCAAATCGTTTTTCATCGGCTTCTACTTCTGCAAGTGTTGTAAAGCCTTTTGATTTGTATGCTGAAATAATGGTCTGAGTATATTTCAAACTTGTTGCACGATTCAGTGCGGTTTGCTTAATTGCGTGTCTAGTAAGCTCGTTATCTTCCCACGTAAGTACAAGTTCCATTTCACTGCTAGATAATAATCTACCTAATTCTTTTTGCACAAACTCCAATAAACTATTACTAAATTCTAAATTATTACTAGTTTTTAAATTATGCTTTGTAGTATTAATATCTAAATAATTATTAGTAGTATTATTATAACTACAACTATAACTATTAGCCCGCTCACTATTTCGCTCATCAATTCGCTCATTGTTTCGCTTGCTATTTCGGTTGTTGTTGTCGCTACTCATTTCGCTTACTATTTCGCTTATGGTTTCGCTTGCTATTTCGCTATCACTTTTTTTAGTTTTCTTTGAACCATTTACAATTTTACTTTTGTAGGTTTCTAGGGGCTTTTTTATATTAATCCATATTGCTTCCTCTAAACTATCTTCTTCAAAAATAGGTTCTTTTTGAGTAAAATACCAGTCTATAATTTGCCCTATAAATTTATCTCTTTTTGCTATTGGTTTTATCTTATTTATTAATGATATTTTTCCATCATCTAATATAATTTTTATCATAGTTTTTAGTCCCTTTTTTTTGATTTTTTTTACAATTTTTTAAAGTTTCATTAACCATAAAGTTGGAAATTATCATAAGGTTAAAAATTATTTCTTGGTTAGTATTTTTAAATTTTGGTTCTATTCCATTAAACATATAATTAAATAAACCTTCAAAAAATTTAATTTTTTCTTTTTTAGTTAATAAAGCAGAAATTAATTCATAATTTTCTTTATAAATAATTACTTGTTCATTCATAAAAATTTCCTTTCTCTAGTACCAAAAACTCCCCCTGATTTGATTTTTCTCTGCAAATTTGATATAATTATTTGCAGAAAAATAGATTAAATTACGCCCTATTTTTCTTTTTTTATGCTATCTAAATAACGGCTTGATAAATCTAATAATATAAATGCAGCCATAAATGATATAAAACCGAACCAAGTCCATCCAGATGTCTTACCCATAAATGTTGTTACTGAAATAGCAAGCAAATCAAATATGATTACCAGTGCACTTAATGCAAAGATTATTAATACAAATAAATTAGTCTTGTTTAATTTCTTTTTCATTATTTGGTTCTCCTTCACATAATAATTTTTTGTTAAAATACCATATTGGAACTTTTGCCTCTAATACAATTGTTCCTGGATATTCTTTTTGTAACTTTTTATTCAATTCAGCTATAATTGCATAGCATTTTGCTTGACCGCATCCTGTTATTTCTTGAATGTCTTTACTCGTATAATATTTCATATATTCTCCTTTCTGTTTGTGGTATAGTATTTGCAGATACTACTGATTTCAAATTTCTTTTTCGCTTTTAGCGTTTTCAATTGGTAAAAAAATAATGTCATTAAAATCAACATTTGAAATATCAACAATCTTTTTTACAATATTTACATCTGGATAGGTTTTATAGCTTTCATAATTTTTGTATGTTTCTCTAGCTACGCCCAGTTTTTCAGCCATTTCTGATTGTTTTAGTCCTAGATTAATTCTAATGGCTTTTAGTGTCCATTTCAATTTTATTACCTCCTTACAAAAATATTATAAACTACGCTTTTAGCGTATGTCAACCTTTTTTTCACTTTTGGCGTACTTTTTTTAATATAAAGTTGATTTATTTACACTTTTGGCGTATAATTGATATTAGCAAGGGAGGAGAATATTAAAATGACCAATATTAGTGATTTAGGAAATAAGGAAATATTTGCAAAGAATCTTAAATATTATTTAAAATACTTTCAAACTGATAGAAACAAAATTTGTAATGATTTAGATATTCCTGCTTCAACATTTAGTGACTGGCTTAATGCAAAGAAATATCCTAGAATAGATAAAATTGAATTGTTAGCAAATTATTTTAATATTAAAAAATCGGATTTAATAGAAAATAAATGTAAAATCAATGCACCAGATGAGCTTGATGCCTTGTTTAATAAAAATAAAGATATTTTAACCGATGATGATAAAGAAACGATTAAATTTATCATAAAAAAAAGAGAACGAGAAAGTAATAAAGAAAAAGGTGTAGAATGAAAAAATTATTATTAAAATTAGGAAATTTAATTGCAATATTACTTATGTTTGGTCCACTTATAATTGCAAGTTTTATTAGAAAACTTAAAAGTGTTGATTTTTTCTTTTTATTAACTTGTACCATTCTTTATGACATCTATATGTATTCAGTTATTTTAAAGTCAAATTATATTGATGGATTAAAAAAAAGATATGAACAAATGAAACCAGAAAAAATACTTAACATTAAAGTAAGTGACAAAGAACGCATTAAAATTTATGAAAATTTCATAGAAGAAATTATTAATGAATTAAAATAAAAAATTCCCTTACTCTCTGCAAAGAGTAAGGGTGTGGAGCTGATTAACTCCATATAGAAAATACCACAAACAGATTAGGGACTTTCTACAAGATAAATTATACCATAGAATAGTCCTTAAAACAATAAAAAGAAAGGACTTTTATAATGGAAAAAATATACGAAAAAACAAGATATGCAAATATTTATAGACATAGTAAAAATGGAAATTATGTAATAAGGCATAATAATACTACTATATCTAAAATTAATAATCAGAAAATCTTTGATATAAAAATTGCAAAAGATTATAAATCAAAATTAGAATTAAATATAAAGAAAGTTGAAGTTAATATTAATTCCTACTCTTTTAAAGATTTATGGAAAGAATATATATATAATTGTAAAGAAGTGCAAAAACTATCATACAACACTGTACATAAGAAAGAATTATTCTATAATTGTTATTTTAATGAATTAGATAGCACAAAAGTAAATAAATTAACGAAAGAAGATATTATTGATTTTTTAAAAAACCAAGATACTTCTGATAAACAAAAAAACGAATTATTAAAGCAATTTAGAGCATTTTTTCACTGGTGCGTATCAATTAAAGAAATAATTGATAAAAGTCCTGTAGAAGGAATTAAATATATAAAAACAACTAAAACTGAAATGAAGTATTGGACTATAGAAGAATTTACCAAATTCATTAATTATATAAAAAATGATAATTCAGCAATTGGTTATAGAACTAAAATTATTGTATTACTAGGATTATATTTAGGAGATAGAATTGGCGAATCTAGAGCTTTAACTTGGAGTAGTATTAACGAGTCTGATAATACTATATTAATTTCTCATTCGATTAATTACGATATCAACTCAAGTGATTTTTTATCAACAACTAAAACTTATTCATCGGATCGTGTGGTCGATGTATCAGAAAAATTGATTATAGAGTTAAAAAAATATAAAGAGTATTTAATAAAAAGGCAAATTAATATTAACGATTTAATATTTTATAATTATAATACAAATAGACCATATTCAGATGTTTCTTTGAGAAAAGCATTTTACAAATATTGTGAACTTGCAAATGTACCAAAAATAAGATTATATGATTTAAGACATACTTATGTAGCACTAATGATGGCTGATGGTTGGGAATTATATCACATATCAAAAAGAATTGGACATAGCAACTACTCTACTACAGTTAACAAATATGGACATTTAGAAAATAAAATTAGAAAGGAAGTGGCAGCAACGACTGACAAATATTTATAATTAAAAATTACCATAAAATTACCATAGAATACATAGAAAACATAGAAATTACCATAGTTTTTTGAAAAATAAAGCACTAAAAAACCCCGAATATACGGGATTTTAACTATCTTATTGGTGCAGGCCTCGGGCACCATTAATTTTAATTTTGATATGGTAATTACTGGTTTTTATAAAAAAATACC
>OBLI01000562.1_pt1 | contig 39480 bp, 57 predicted proteins | sample 1519701 | NCBI WGS metagenome assembly OBLI01 (sample SAMEA3663005, study PRJEB22513) | pig gut metagenome | biome: pig gut; feature: pig-associated habitat; material: faeces | place: France | collected 2012
AAGAAATTTGTTCTTGGTGCTGTTCTAGCTGTTCTTGGTGAAGGTCAGCAAGAACTAAAATAATCAGCTAAAATATTCAGCACCAAGAACACCAAGAACAAGCAAGAACAGAAAAAGTACCGATAAATAGGGCATTGTTCTAGGTGTTCTTGGTGTTCTAGGTACTTTTCACTTTTAAATAATTTTAATTAAAAATAGTAAAAATATACTATATTTTATTAAAAATAAACATAAAAAAGTAAATATATAAGAAGTAGTATATTAGCAAGAACACCAAGAACAGAAGAACAGAAAGGAATATATGAGTGCAAAAGACTATTTGATGCAGGTCAGAATCAAACACAAGGAAATTGAAGAACAAGAAGAATATATTCAAAGGCTAAAAGATTCACTTGATGTTAAAGGTATAAGATATGATAAAGAACCAATGTCAGGAACACCTGACCCACATTTAAGAGAACATCTATTTGTTAAGCTGATTGATGAAGAAGATAAATTGACTTTGATGTATAAAGATTATTTACTTTTAAAGGTTGATATTATTGATAAGATTCATTCACTTAGCAATGAAAGACACAGAAAAGTCTTATATGGTGTTTATATTGATTTTATGAATTTAAAAGATTTAAAGTTGGGTTATTCATATGATTATGTGAGAGAACTGCATGTTCATGCTTTAGATGCATATTCAAAAAAGTTCCCACATGATACCCTTTGAATCCCACATATATGATATAGTAAACTATATCATATAAGATTATATTTAGTTGGAAGGCATCACTTGTTGATGTCTTTTTATATGTCAGAAAGGGGGTGTCAGGATGGGGTAACACCAAAACAGGAAAGATTCATTCAGGAATTTATAAAATGTGGCAATGCCACACAATCAGCAATAAATGCTGGATATTCAAAGAAAACTGCTAATGAACAGGCTTCAAGGTTGTTAGCAAAAGTCAATATTCAAAAAAGACTGAAGGAACTTCAAGAGCAGGTCAAAAATGACAAAATAATGGATGCAAGACAGATGCAGGAAGTCCTGACATCAATCATTCTGCAACAGTCAGAAGAAGAAGTGTTGATGGTTGAAGGTTGTGGTGATGGTATTTCTGAAGTTGTTAAAAAGAAAAAGACTGCATCACAAGCAGACAGAATTAAGGCCATTCAGCTTCTTGCAAGAATGCAAGGTGTTCTTGATAACAGTGCAGTCTTGAATGTTGTCTTACCAGTCTTTAATGGTGAAGATGAACTTGAAGATTAGCAAAGGTGACAGAAAAGGTCAATTAAAAAGAAGAAGGAAAAGACTGAAAGGACAGAAACCAACTAAATACTATTATCAATGTATAGATGGCAATTGGACAAAATATCCTGTTGCTTATTGTTTATATCACAAAGGTGAACTTACAAAAGGCCTGATGGACACACACAGGTGCAAACAAAGAAAATGTCCAAGGCTTTGTGAAGGTGAAATCTATGAATAAAGAAAAGATGTATCTTCCTGACATTGTTGGCAAAGGATATGCTACATATTGGAATTTTAAAGGAAGATACAGGGCAGTAAAAGGTTCAAGAGCATCCAAAAAGTCAAAAACCACAGCACTTTGGTTTATTTACAACATGATGAAGTATAAATATGCAAATGCTTTGGTTATCAGAAAGACATTCAGAACCTTGAAAGATTCCTGTTTCACTGAATTAAGATGGGCAGTTAAAAGACTGAAGGTTGAACATTTATGGAACTTTAAAGAATCACCTTTAGAAGCTGAATATATTCCAACAGGACAGAAAATATTCTTCAGGGGTCTTGATGACCCTTTGAAAATAACATCAATAACAGTTGATATTGGTGTTTTGTGTTGGATGTGGATTGAAGAAGCATATGAAATCATGTCAGAAGCTGATTTTGATACACTTGATGAATCTATAAGGGGTGAATGTCCTGAAGGCTTATTCAAACAGATAACACTGACATTCAATCCATGGAATGAAAGACATTGGTTAAAGAAGAAATTCTTTGATAAACAAGACCCTGACATCCTTGCTATTACAACCAATTATTTGTGCAATGAATTTCTTGATTCAAATGACCTTGCGGTTTTTGAAAGAATGAAGATAAACAATCCAAGAAGATATGCTGTTGCAGGTCTTGGTGGTTGGGGTATCGTTGAAGGTCTTGTTTATGAGAACTGGAAAGAAGAATCCTTTGAATTCATCACAAAGAAAGAAGCTGATGAAGGAAAGACTGGTGTTATCAAAGACAATTTGAAGTCTGCATTTGGTCTTGACTTTGGTTATACAAATGACCCATCTGCACTGTTTTGTGGTGCAGTTGATTTGGAAAATAAAAAATTGTATGTCTTTGATGAATTCTATGAAAAAGGATTGTCCAACAAAAGAATTGCTGAAAAAATCATTGAAATGGGATATAGAAAAGAAAGAATCACAGGAGATTGTTCTGAACCTAAATCAATTGATGAATTGAACAGTTTTCAATTACATGTCAAAGGTGCTAAAAAAGGCAAGGATTCAATCAACAATGGTATTCAGTGGATTCAGGAACTTGAAATCATCATACATCCAAGATGTGTGAACTTCTTAACTGAAATAAGCAATTACACATGGGATTCTGATAAGTTTGGAAAGAAGCTGAACAAACCGATTGATGACTTTAACCATTTAATGGATGCAATGCGTTATGGTTTAGAAAAATATATCACTGGTAATAAGTGGATTTATTAAGGAGAATGTATGTTTGAAATTAGAAACAATTTTATCAAAATCACAAAAGGTGATTCTGCATCAATTAAAGTCAATTTGACAAATGATGATGGTTCAGATTATGTGATGCAACAGGGCGAAAAGCTAAGAATGACAGTCAGAAAGGCTATTGATAAGGAAGTTTTAGTTTCTGTTGAATCAACATCTAATATTTTAGATTTGACACCTACAGAAACTAAGAAACTTATAAAAGGTTCTTGCTTTTATGATATTCAGCTTGAAACACTTGCTGGTGATGTGTTTACTGTTGCAGGCATTACAGACAATATGAATGCAAATATGTTCGTTCTTGGGGAGATTACAGAATAATGGAAGAAGTAAATGGTGTAAGAACAGTCAGACAGACTGTCAAAGGTGAAACAACAAAAGTTCCTATCAGATACATGGACACAAGTGAATTTGATGCCATGTTTACTGAAAAGGTTAAACAGGAAGTTGATAATCTTGATTTAGGTCAAAGAATCAATGAAGCAGAAACTAAAGTTTCTGCTATGAATACAAAGGTCAATGGACTTGCAACAACTGTTTCAGAAACTAAAAATCTAGTAGATGAATATACTGATGATATTGCAACAAATACTGCAAACATCAAAACTAATACTGAAGATATTGCTGAAATAATTAATTACATAGGCTTGTCAAAAGAAATAGTTGGTCTTCAAGTAGATTATAAAAACAAGACATTCAAAAGGCTTGCAAATGCTGTTGGTCGTTCTGCTGGTGCTGATTTTGATTCCTTCAACATGTATGGTGGAAGAAGAAAGTGTAATGTTGCAGATAATGGAACAATTAATGCTTTTTATGGTGATTCAGGCTATGTTGAAGATGGTTCAAATGGTCAGGTCATGGTTTATCAACCAAAGTTTTACTATTGTGTTATACCTTTGGAAATTGAAAAACAGGCAGGTGGTAAAGGTTATCATTTAAGAAAAGCAAATTATTATGTGTCTGACTTACCAAGAACAGGATTCAAAGTTCATCCTGCATTCATTGATGCAAATGGCAATGAAGTTGATTATGTGTTTATTGGTTCATATGAAGGAAGCATTTATGACACATCAGCAGGTGTTTATTTAACTGCTGATGAACAAGTCATGTCAAATTCAGAAGACAAGTTCTGTTCAATCGCAAATGTAAAGCCAGCATCAGGTTTGTCACAGGATTTAACAAGACCAAAAATTGAACAGATGGCACAGAATCGTGGTTCTAATTGGCATCTTGAAAATATTAAGATTGTTTCAATGGAACAGCTTCTTTGTATGATTGAATTAGGAACACTAAACTTTCAGAATGCTATTGGTCAGGGTGTTGTTTCTATTTCAGATAATGGTTCTTACAACTGTTCATCTTTAACAGGTTCGACTGCAAGTCTTGGAAATGGAACAGGAAGGGCATCACAGACAATTAATGATAAAGGTGGTACACAGACAACTGAAACTGCTGATGGAAAGACTTCTATTTGTTATCGTGGTGTAGAAAACGATTGGGGAAACATTTGGAAGTTCATCATTGACCCTAATATTTATGGAAATGGTTCAATGAAGGGTGGTGAACCTTACTATTGTGATGATTATGCATTTGCTGAAAATAAAAATTCAGGAAACTATAAAGGTGCAGGTTTCACAGTAACTAATGCAAGTGGATATGTTTCTGCAATGGGATGGTCTGAAGAATGTGACTGGATGTTCATTGCTTCTGAATGCTCAGGAAACAGTTCACTTCCTGTTGGTGATTACCATTGGGTAACAGCTAACCTAAATGGATATAGAATTGCTCATTTGGGTGGTCGTTGGGCTTATGGCATTGATGCGGGTGGTTTCTCTTGGTCTTTGACTAATGGCGTGGGCTATCGTGCTCGTACTGTCGGCGGTCGCTTGGTGTATGTACCAAAGAAAGCATAATCTTGCATATTAATTGAATATATGGGTCAGACAATGTTGATTTTCTTCTATTGCAACTGCCTGCAATAGACAAATTATTTTTAAATTGCTCAATTAGGTGGTAATTGGAATAATGGCATTAATGCAGGTAGTTTCTATTGGAATTTGAATAATAGCGTAGGCAATCGTAATCGTAATATCAGCAGTCACTTAGTAAATGCATTAAAAACATATGTGAAATTGGCTGACCCTGCCACTTGGCAAAACAGAACAATAAAAAAAAGCTGTTTTAGTAGGTTTATTCTCGAAAGATTGGCTTTAATGCATACAAAAATGAAAAGAATTGGACATTTATTTGAAAAAGTTGTCAGCATGGACAATTTAAGACTTGCACACATAAATGCAAGAAAAGGTAAAGGTTGGTACAAAGAAGTAATCGAAATAAACAAAGACCCTGACAAATATTTAAAGGTTATACAAGAACAACTTATTAATAAGACCTATAAAACATCTGAATATGAAGTGTTTATAAAGAAAGATGGTACTAAGGAAAGAGAGATATTTAAACTTCCATACTTTCCTGACAGAATTTGCCAATGGGCAATCATTCAAGTTATAGAACCATATCTTATAAATCACATGACCATTGACACATATTCAGCTATACCTAAAAGGGGAATACATTTTGGATTTAAAAGGATTCAACATGATATTCAGACAGATGTAAAAGGTTGTCAGTATTGTTTAAAACTAGATGTTAGAAAATATTATCCTTCAATTGACCATGACATTTTAAAAGAAAAGTATGCAAGATTATTTAAAGATAAAGACCTATTGTGGGTAATTTATGAAATTATAGATTCTACTGATGGAAAAACAGGTGTTCCTATTGGCAATTATCTTTCTCAATATTCAGGAAACTTTTATTTTTCATCATTTGACCATTGGCTGAAAGAATGTAAACATGTTAAACATTATCACAGATATATGGATGATTTGGTGATATTTGGGGAAACAAAAGAAGAACTTCATCTTTTGTTAGAAGAAATTAAGATTTATCTTAATGATGTTTTAAATTTAAAACTTAAAGATAACTATCAGATATTTCCAACATATGTCAGGGGCATTGATTTTCTTGGTTATAGATTCTTTATGAATTATGTGCTTTTGAGAAAATCAACATGCAAACAGATGAAAAGAAAATTGATTAAGATTCAGAAGAAAGTATCTGCTGGTAACATGATTAATTATTCAGAATGGTGTTGCATCAATTCATATGAAGGTTGGCTGATGCATTGTGATTCATACAGATTAAAAAGAAAGTATATAAGACCTTTACTTACAAGTGCAGAATTGTACTATCAAGTAAATATAAAAAGAAAGGCAGTAAATTAATGAAAGATTATGGTTTGCAAAGAAGTGCAGTTAAACCTTTAGGTGTTGAAATAGCAGAATCAAAGGTTTTTGTTGCAACAAATATTGAACTGATAACAGTTCAGGATGAAAAATCTGAACGTGAAGAATATCAATTCAATTATGTTGAATATGATAAAGATGAATATATTGGTAATTTGGAAAAACAGGTGACTGAAACACAAATGGCCTTGTGTGATATTTATGAAATGGTGGTGAATTAATATGGCAAAGATTTATGCTGAATTAATAAGAAAAGGAATGAAAACCTTGAATGATGTTCCTGAAAGATTAAGGAAAGAAGTTAAAAGACTTCTTGAAGAAGGTGTCTGATGCTTAACAATGAAGAAATTCTTAAATTCATAAATGAAGATAAGACTTCCAAGAAAAAAAGAAATGCTGAAATCGGTCAAAGATATTATGAAGCAGAACATGACATTCTAAATTATAGAATGTTTTATTTTAATTCTGATGGAAAGCTGGTTGAAGACAATACAAGGTCAAACATTAAGATTTCACATCCATTTTTTACAGAACTGGTTGACCAAGGTGTTCAATACATGCTTTCAAACAAAGATTCAATCATAAGAAGTGATGACCCTGAACTTCAGGAAAAGCTGGATGAATACTTTGATGATGATTTCATTTGTGAACTGAATGATGTTCTGACAGGCACAATGTCAAAAGGCTTTGAATACATGTATGCATACATGAACAAGGATGAAAAGCTGACATTTGAATGTGCAGATTCACTTAGTGTTGTTGAAGTCAGAAAAAAGGATTCATCAGATGGCAATGAATACATCATATATTGGTACACAGAAAAAGACATAAAAGAAAATAAGGTCATCACAAAGGTTGAAGTTTGGGATGAAAATCAGATTTACTTCTTTGTTATGGATGAAGATGGATTCAGAAAAGATGAATCTGAATCAATCAACCCAAGACCACATATCATATATAAAAAGGAAGGTGATGATTCCATTTATTATGAAAATCTTGGGTTCATACCTTTCTTCAGACTGGACAACAACAAGAAGAAGATTTCAGGTTTGAAGCCTATCAAAGACCTTATTGATGATTATGACATCATGTCATGTGGTCTTTCAAACAATCTTGCAGACTTTGACCATCCACTTCATGTGGTTAAAGGATTTCAGGGTGATAATCTTGATGAACTTGCAGTTAATTTGAAAACCAAGAAGATGATTGGTGTTGATGGTGATGGTGGTGTTGAAGTTCATACAATTGACATTCCTTATGAAGCAAGAAAGGTCAAGATGGATGAAGATGAAAAGAACATCTACAGATTTGGTATGGGTTTCAATTCTGCACAGATTGGTGATGGTAATATCACAAACATTGTCATCAAATCAAGATATGCACTGCTTGATTTGAAGTGTAATAAACTTGAAATCAGAATGAAGAAGTTCCTGAAGAAGATTGTCAAAGTTGTTCTACAGGAAATCAACAGATTGAATGGTACAGATTATCAGGTTTCAGATGTTTGGTTTGATTTTACAAGAGAAGTCATGACAAATGCTTATGATAATGCACAAATTGAACTTACAATTGCACAGAAACAACAGATTATCATCAACATGCTTCTGTCACTTTCAAATGTATTGGACAATGAAACAATCATTCAGGGTATTTGTGATGTTCTTGATATAAACTATGAAGACATTAAAGACAAGCTTCCTGAAGATGAAGAACAAGACAATGCAAATGCAGTGAAAATGTTGGAAAGTGTTAGTGTAAATGGATAAGTATGAAAAAGCACTGACAAAGAAACAATTGGAAGAAGAAAAGAAGGTTCTGCAGGAACTAAAAAAGACATATGAGAAAGCAAAAAAGGAAGTTCAGCAGAAGATTGCTGATTTGGATGCAAGAACAGACATGCAGAACCTTCAGTCAATTGTTTATCAGAAAAAGTATCAGGAAGCTATTCTGACACAGATTGATGAAATTATCAATCTGCTAGGTTCTAATACTTATGAAACTATTGAAGAATACATTAAAGATTCATACATCAATGGTTATGCAGGTAATATGTGGTTGTTACAGATGCAAACAGGTTGCACTGTTTGTGTTCCTATTGACCAAAAGAAGGTTCAAAGGGCAATGACCAATGATATACATCTTTCATCCAAATATTACAAAACAAATCCCTTAAAAGGTAGATTGGTAAAGGAAGATGTTGAAGCTTTAAAGAAAAGTGTTCAATCAGAACTTTCTGCAGGTATTGTTGCAGGCAAAACATGGAAAGAAGTTGCATATCAGGTTGCACAAGGAATGAATTCACCATTCAAGAAGGCAATGAATAATGCAATGAGAATTGCAAGAACTGAAGGTCATAGAGTGAATCAGCAAGGATTTCTTGATGCCTGCTATGAAGCCAAAAACAAAGGTGCTGATATAGTCAAACAGTGGGATTCAACACTGGATGGTTTAACTAGACCATGGCATAGGGAAGCTGATGGACAAATCAGGGAACTTAATGAAAAGTTTATTGTTGATGGTGAAGAAATGGATGCACCATCAATTGGTGGTTCTGCAAGAAATGTCTGCAATTGCAGATGTCAGCTTCTACAAAGAGCAAGATGGGCATTGGATGAAAAGGAACTGCAGACTTTAAAAGACAAAGCAAATTATTTTGGACTTGATAAAAATGACCAATTTGAAGAATTCAAGAAGAAATATTTGAACCTTCCAAAAAATGCTGATAATATTAAAGTACAAACAGATGATTCAACAAGAATTGTTTTCAAAGAAGCAAAAACCATAAAGGAAGCAGAACAATATGTTACAGACACTTGTGGAATTAAAATGACATCATATAAGGGTGTTGATTTAAAAGTTGCAAATGCAATGAATGAATCACTTACAAATGCATTGAATTATTGTCCTGAATTAAAAGAAAGAATGGGATTCTATGGTTCGGCACAAGAAAGAAATAAATTGTTCAAGAAAGACCTTGAAGACTTTTATTATAGATACTTTCTCAAAGCAGGATATTCAGAAATGTATTCAGAAATGTATGCAAAATCATATGCATCAAGGGCAGTTGGTAAGGTATCAGGAAGCACATTTGCATTTGCATCAAGTGGTGGATGTACATCAAAGGATGCAGAATTCATTGCTATATGTAAGAAGTATTCAGGCATTTGTGTGAATAATACTTTTGGTAAAAATTATGATAGTTTTAAATCAGATGTTGCAAGATGTGTTGTATCAAAATGGCATCCAATTGGTACAACAACTGTTCAATCAGTATTTGACCATGAATTCGGTCATCAATTGGATTATCTGTTTGATTTGAGAAATGATAAAGAAATTCAGAAGATGTACTATTCAAGGAAGAAGTCAGAAATCAAAGAAGAACTTTCTGAATATGGTGCAGAAAATATTAAAGAATTTATTGCAGAAGCATATGCAGAATACTTGAATAATCCAACACCAAGGGAAATATCAAAGTCTATTGGCGAAATCATAGAAAGGAATGTGAAGAAATGACAGAAAAAGAATTTCATGATTTAGCAGTTGAAATGGGATACACTGATGATGAAATCAAAGACTTGTTTGATTTTCAAAAGGAAACAGGACTTCCATTTGAAGACATTCCATTGATTGAAAGAATATATGACTAAATTGTAATTCAAGCACCTTGAAAAAAGGTGCTTTTATTATGTCCTGATTATGACACAAAACCAATCATGTCACATGGGTGACCATGTAAAACATCAGTGTTCTGACAAACACAAATCAAGACATAACTTGTAAAAATTGTATATGTGAAAGGAAGAAAACAAGATGACATTACAAGAAATTTTAAAGGCACAGGGTTTGAATGAAGAACAAATCACAAAGATTGTTGATTCAATGAAGCAGAACAAGATTTTTACTGCATCTGAAGAAAACCTTGATGTCAGATATGGAAAGCTGAAGACTGACCATGATGCACTTACTGCAAAGCAGACTGAATCTGAAAAGCTGATTGCAGAACTTCAGAAAGCCACAAAAGGACAGGAAGCTGTTCAGGGAAAGATTGCTGAATATGAAGCAACCATCAAGAAGCAGACTGAAGAACTGGAACAGGCTAAAACAGAAAGTGCATTAAAGATTGGCTTGCTTTCACAAGGTGCAAAAGCATCTGACATTGATTATCTGATTTTTAAGATGAATCATGATGGCGATTTTAAAGCAGAACTTAATGACAAGGGTGAAATCAAAGGTCTTGATGACAAGGTTAAATCTTTGAAGACCCAGTTCCCAAATCAGTTTGAAGCTGAATCAAAGAAAGTCATTGATGAAAAGAAGCTGAATCAGCATGATGATAATAAAACATCTGTTACAAAAGAAGATTTCAATAAAATGGGTTATAAATCAAGACTTGCTTTTAAAGAAGAAAATCCTGATTTATATAAAGAATTTACTAAGTAAAGAAAGGGAATTTTAAAATGGCAGATTTATCTAAAACTACTACATTGGTGAATGGTGATGTCTTTGACCCACAGGTTGTCACAGACATGATTAATGCAAAGGTGACCAACAAGGCTGTTATGACTGGATATGTAAGAGTTGATAACACACTTGAAGGAAATCCTGGTTCTACAATTACAGTTCCTAAGTGGGGCTATATTGGTGAAGCTGATGACTATACTGAAGGTGAACCAATTGATAAAACAAAGATGGCATACACAACTGCACAGTATGGTATCAAGAAGATTGGTAAGGCAGTAAGACTGACTGATGAAGCACAGCTTTCAGGCTATGGAAACCCTATGGGAACAGCAACTTCACAGATTGCAATGGCTATTTCTGAAAAGCTGGACAATGACAGAGTAAATGTCATGTATGATTCAAAGAATGTTTGTGACAAGACAACTGATGCAATCAATTATGATGCTGTTGTTGATGGTGTTGATGTATTTGGTGAAGAAGAAGATTCAAGAAAGGTTATTCTGATTCACTCAAAGCAGAAGACACAGATTAGACATGACAAAGACTTCATTGATAAGAATAAATACAATGGTGATATGATGGCCACAGGTGCAATTGGTATGATTGCAGGCTGTTCTGTTGTTGTATCAAACAAGGTCAAGCTGTTCACTGAATGGTATAAGCTTGATTCATCAGGTTCTGTCACTGTTGCAGAAGGCAATCTTGCTGAAATTAAAAAGTCACTTCCTTATGCAAAGATTAATGATAAGGTGACAAAGGTTTCAACACCTGCATATTTCAACCCTATCATTAAGCTGAACAATGATAATGAAACTGAAGATGATATGTCAGCAATCACTTACTTCTTAAAGCGTGGAAACCTTGTTGAACATGAAAGAGAAGCTGGTGTTGCTGATGATATTGTATGCACTGCATATGGTATGCCTGCACTGACAAATGAAGAAAAGGTTGTCATTCTGAAAACAAAGGCAACTGTCACTGCATAGTTGAAAGGTGGTGAATCTGATGATTCTATCTGTTGAAGAACTTATGAAGCTTCCTGAATTTAAAGGTCAGGATTCAGATTTCATGAAAAGAAAGCTTGATGCTGTTGAACTTCTTATAAGGAAATACACCAACAACAACTTTCAGAATAAGAACATCAGATTCCTTGCTGATTCTGTTGGAACAATACTGAATGGGTCATCATCTTTTCTAAAGGATGGTGACACCATTCAGATTTCAGAATCAAGGGTCAATGATGGTCTATATGTTATTAAACAAATAAATGAATCTTCACTTGTTGTGGACAGACCTTTGTTTTCTGTTGACCATAATTTGGTGACCAAAGTTGAATATCCTGTTGATATTCAGATGGGTGTCATCAACCTGATGAAATGGGAAATCACAAACAGAAACAAGGTTGGAATCAAATCTGAATCACTTTCAAGGCATTCAGTCACATATTTTGACCAAGATGCAAATAATCAGGTGATGGGATATCCTGTTTCACTTCTTGGATTCCTTGAACCATACAAGAAAGCAAGGTTCTGATATGATTGGTGGAAATACTGAAGCAATAGTTCAGATTAAGCTGACTGACAAGAATGAAATAGGCGAAACTGAAGAAACTTGGTTGAATCATGATTCATTGCTAGGATGGCTTGATTTATCAAATGGTGATTCATCATCAACTTACAATGCAAAAATTCAGGAATCAACACATTTATTTATTTGTGACTATAAATCTTTATCCTTCACAAGTGAAAACGCAAGATTCTTGATTGATGGTCATGTTTATGAAGTCAAGTTGATAGATGACCCTATGGGAATGCATCAGCACTTGGAAATCTATCTGAAATATATTGGTGGTGGTTTAGGTGTCAGATAATGTTGTTTTTGAAGACTATTCTGTTGAAGTCAAAAACGCTTTAAAAGAAAAGGCAATTTCTTTCTTGTATGAAGTTGGTGGTGAAATCAGGTCACTTGCACAAAGAAATTCAAGAAGAAAAACATCACAGACTGCAGGTTCTTATCAATATAAAGTTGATGAAAGTGAACTTGCAGTTCATATTGGTTCAGATTACTGGAATGCAATATATGAAGAATTTGGAACAGGTGAACATGCAATCAATGGTGATGGTAGAAAAGGTTATTGGGTTTATGTAGACAATGGTGGGAAACCTGAAGCACCAAAAGGTGGCAAGAATTACACCAAGGAAGAAGCAATAAGAGTTTGTGCTTATTTAAGAAAACAAGGTCTTAAAGCTTACTACACAAACGGAAAAACAGCCAACAGACCATTGTTTAAAGCATTTGAATCTACAAAGCCAAGAATTGAAAGTATTGCAAAAACTTATTTTGGAGATTAAACAATGACAAGTGAATGTCTTAAATATATGAATTCACTGTTTGAATCATTAGAAATACCTTATGAATTCTTACAGTGGAATTCACCAAATGTTCCTAACACATACTGGACAGGTGAATATATAGACAATGAACCTATGAATGAAGATGGCATGGAAGGTGCATCATTCATTCTGACAGGTGTGACAAATCAGAAGTTTATTGAATTAGAAACTGTTAAACAGAAACTAAAAAGCCATATTACAAATGAAGGAATGACAGCAGTTCTTGAATCAGGTTCAGTGATTGCTGTTACTTTTGTTGATGCACAACCACTTCCTTCAGTTGAATATGGTGTTCATAGGCTTCAGATTACTTTAAATATAAGAGAGTGGAGAATTTAATATTATGAAAGCAGGAAAAACAGGTGTTACTACAAACACACCTAACAACATTTTATTTGGTGCAGGTACTATCCACAAAAATCTGAAATATACAACCAATACATGGAATTTTGAAGAATCAATTATTGGTGCAACATCAGGTGGTTCTAAGTTCTCAATCAAGCCTGAACTGGTTGATATTGAAGCAGATGGTGCTTTGGTAAAGGTCAAAGGCTTAAAGAAAAAGGTTGGAGAAACTGCAACCATGGAAATCAACTTTGTTGAACTAACAAAGGAAATTATCAAGAATGCAGTCATTGGAACTGATGGAACTGCAAGTGATACAAATTATGATTTAATTGAATCAAAAGCTGATATTGCTGAAGGTGATTATCTTGACAACATTGCTTTTGTTGGCGAAACAATGACTGGAAAGAAAGTCATAGTCATCATGGACAATGCACTTTGTACTTCAGGTCTTGAAGCTGATAATAAGAATAAAGAAGCTGGTGTTGGAACATATACATTTGAATGTCATGCAAGCATTGACACTGACCTTGACAAGCTTCCATATCACATCTACTATCCAAAGACTACTGCATAAGAAAGGCTGAACGGAAATGGCAAAAGTAAAAGTTTTAATTTCATTTATTGACAGACACACAGGAAATAATCATCCCGTTAATGAAATATTTGAAGCAACAGAAGAAAGAATCAAGGAAATCAAATCTGTTGATTCTAAGCTGATTGAAGTGCTTCCTGAAGACAAACCTAAAAGAAAGAAAGGTGAATAATCATGGCCTTTGAATTAAGGGAACTTAAAGCATGTGACATAATGCTAATGGTCAAGATTCTTTCAAAGATTGGTCTGAAAAACATCAAGGAATCTTTTTCTGAAGAAAATCTGAAGTCTATGATTTCATCAATAAGTGGTGAAAATCCTGAAGAAAAAGCAACTTATCTTGGTTTTTCTTTGATTGTTGACTTAGTTGATATCATCCTGATGAATCTTCCATCATGCGAAAATGAAATATATTCTTTCCTTGCAGGTCTTTCAGGAAAGACTTCTGCAGAAATCAAAGACCTTGGTCTTGGTGAATTTACTGAAATGATTATTGCAGTAATTCAGAAGGAAGAATTCAAAGATTTTTTCAAGGCTGTTTCCAAATCGTTCAACAAGACAGAAGTGGTTTAAAGTTTATGGACTTGCTATTCAAGGAATATGCAAGTCCATTTGTTTTGTTAGATGAAATTATCCCACAAGGTCTTTTCTGTCAGTTCATTGAAACTTTTCAGGAACAAAGGACAGAAAGACAGTTATGGGATATGTACATCAATAAGATTCCTGCCTATGATGAAAGGTCATTTGACCAATTTAAAAAAGACATCATGGGTGGAATAAGTCAGAAGATTGAAAGACCTTCTGATGAACATTTGGAAACAATAGTCAAAAATTCATTTAATATGATGAATGCATTTAATATTAATCAGGAAGGGGGTGTTGAATCATGACAAATCTGTTTAAATTAGTTGGTTCAATTTTCATTCACAATGATGAAGCAAATAATAATATTGATGAAACTAACAGAAAAGCCAAAAATATGGCTACAGAAGTTGGAAAAGCTTTTGACAAGGTTGGTGAAGGAATGACCAAACTTGGAAAAGCACTTGCACCGATTTCTGCAGTGTGTGCTGGTGCTTTGACAGGTGCAATTAAAACTGCTTCAGACTTTAATGATGGAATGGCGAAAATGTCAACAATGTTTGATACCACACAGACATCAGTAACAGATTTATCAAATGAATTCCTTTCCTTATCAAGTAAAATTGGTTTGTCTGCTTCTGAACTTGCAGAAGCTGGATATCAGGCTTTATCTGCAGGTGTTGATGTCAACAATTCTGTTGCCTTTGTACAGACAGCAGGCAATCTTGCAAAAGCAGGTTTCACAACCACAGCCACTGCAGTTGATGTATTGACCACTGCAATTAATGCTTACAGTCTTTCACAGGATGAAGCAGGAAGTATTGCAAACAAGCTTGTCAGGACACAGAATCTTGGTAAAACAACAGTTGATGAATTAGCTTCATCAATGGGTAAAATCATACCAACTGCATCAGCAATGAATGTAAATATTGACAATCTAACATCAGGATATGTTGCATTGACAAAACAAGGTATTGCAACAGCAGAATCAACCACATATATGAACAGTATGCTGAATGAACTTGGTGATTCAGGAACAACAGTTGGTGGTCTGCTAAAGTCTAAGACAGGAAAGTCATTTCAACAGCTTATGGCTGATGGAAGTTCACTTGCTGATGTTCTTCAAATTCTGAAAAATGATGCAGATGAATCAGGAACAGCCTTCAATGAACTTTGGGGTTCTGCAGAAGCTGGAAAAGCAGGTCTTGCACTGTTGAATATAGGTGTTGATGAATTCAATGCGACAATTGAAACAATGGCTTCTGATACTGATGATGTATCAAGTGCAATTGATAAACTGAAAACACCTTCACAGAAAGCAAAAGAAGCTTTGAATCAGGTTAAAAATTCAGCAATCACACTTGGTACTACTTTATTGACAGCACTTCAACCAACAATTGACAAGGCTGTTAGTGGTATTGAAAAACTGACATCTTGGTTCAGCAACCTTGATGAAGGTACACAGAAAATAATTGGTACAGTTCTTGCAGTTGGTGCTGTTCTTTCACCTGTCATTCTTTTTGGTGGAAAGATTGTGTCAGAAATTGGTTCACTTATCACATGGATTGAAAAATTATCAACTTCAATTGCAAGTGCAGGTGGAATCATTGCAGTATTGACAAATCCAATCACACTGGTGGTCACTGCAATTGTTGGATTCATTGGTGCTGTTGTTGCCTTATATAACACAAATGAAGAATTCAGAAACAAAGTCAATGAAGTTTGGGAAAATATCAAAGAAAAAATTGGTGGTGTTATTGAAGCTGTTCAGAACATTATTTCTGTTTTTGTTGAAATTGTTCAGGGCATTTGGGGAACTTGGGGTGATGGAATCACAAGGGTTGTTTCATCTGTCTTTGATTTCATAGCTGGATTTATATCTTCTGCCTTATCTGTCATTCAGGGCATCATACAAGTCATTACAGGTTTGATTTCAGGTGATTGGTCTAAAGTATGGGAAGGAATGAAAAACATCCTGACAGGCATTTTGAATGCTATTAAAACAGTGATTCAGTCAGTCCTGAATGGTGCTTTGGGTATTATTTCAGGAATTCTGAATAAAATACAAGAAAAGTTCAGAAGTATTTTCACAGGTGCTTATAATATCGTTTCAAGTATGATTGAAAAGATAAAGAAAGTGTTCAATTTCCAATGGTCACTTCCAAAGTTGAAACTTCCACATGTATCAATCACAGGTGAATTCAGTTTACTTCCACCTAGAGTTCCAAAGTTTAGCATTGAATGGTACAAGAAAGCCATGGACAGTCCATTGCTATTCACAAAGCCAACATTATTTGATGCTGACCCAATCACAGGAACTGCAAGGGGTGCAGGTGAAGCAGGTGATGAAGTAATGATTGGAAAAGACACAATGCTGAACATGATAAAAAGTGCAGTTTCAAGTGAAAATTCATCAATGTTTAATGGTGTTGTAAATGTGTTGAATTCGATTCTTTCAATACTTCAACAGTATATTCCTGATATGGCAAACAGTCAGCTTGTTCTTGATACTGGTGTTCTTGTAAGTGAAATAACACCAAAGGTCAATGATGAACTTGGTGTTATTTATAATAAAAAGAAAAGGGGTGTGTAAATGAAAGCTGTTTGGTTTAATGATAAACATTCATACTTTGATTTTAATTTGGTCTTAAAATCAAAGGAAATACCACTTCCTGAAGCAAAAACATATTTGGTTGATGTTCCATGTGCTGATGGTCAATTAGACCTGTCAACAGCCTTGACTGGTGGCAAAATCAAGTATAAAAATAGACAAATCAAAATGATATTCACTTCAATGGCTTCTTGGAATCAACTTGAACAAATTAAAAGTATCATTGCAAATTACCTTCATGGAAAAGTCATGAAGGTAATTTTTGATTCTGACAATGAATTCTTTTATGAAGGAAGGTGTTCAATTGTTTCCTTTAAGACAGATGTATATCCTGCAGAACTTGAAGTTGATGTGGATGCTGAACCATACAAATATAAACTTGATAAGACTAAAAAATCTTTCCATGTTAGTGGTTCAAAAACACTCACAATTGAAAATCAGAAAATGGACACAATTCCTGTCATCAATGTTTCTGCTGATATGACACTGACTTATAAATCAAGACAGTATTCATTGACTGCTGGTGATAATGTAATTGTGGATATTGTTCTTTCAAACAAATCATCAGACAACACTTTGGTTTTTAATGGAACAGGTGATGTTGTGATAAGTTATCAGGAAGGTGAACTGTAATGTTTCAAATCAGTTGTGATGGTCTTATTTTACACGATATAAGACTTTCTAAAGAATACAGGGTAATTAACCCATCCTGTTCTTTAAAACTTAACAGTGCAGGTTCTATGGTCTTTAAAATAGCACCTAATCATCCTTACTATGGCAGAATTAATAAACTTTCATCTATCATTACCTTGACACAAGATGGTGAATGGATTTTTTCAGGAAGGGTTTTAAATGATGAATCAGATTTCAGAAATATAAAAACAATTGAAGTTGAAGGTGAATTGTCATATTTGGTTGATTCTAATCAAAGAACTGCAGAATATCATGAAATCAGTGTTTCAGATTATTTTAAAACAATAATTGAAAAACATAACAACATGGTGAATGATGAAAAAAAATTTGTGATTGGTTCTGTAACAGTCACAGACCCTAATGATTCACTTTATAGATTTTCAAACTATGAAAACACATTGGAAACTATTCAGGATAAATTGATTGATAGACTTGGTGGATATATCAGAACAAGGCATGTTGGAACAACCAAATATATTGATTATGTTTCTGATTATGAAAATGTAAACAATCAGCAGATAAATTTTGGAAAGAATCTTCTTGATTTAACCAAGTATATTCAAGGTGAAGAAATAGCAACAGCCATCATTCCACTTGGTGCAAAGATTGAATCAGAAAATGAAGAAACAGAAATAAGACTGACAATTGAATCTGTCAATGATGGTCTTGATTATGTCTATGATGAAGAAGCTGTCAATCAATATGGCTGGATATTTAAAACAGTTATTTATGATGATGTTACCATTGCAGGGAATTTGAAAACAAAAGCACTTCAAGAATTGGCAATGAAAAAGCTGTTAAACATCAAGCTTGAACTTAATGCAATTGACTTACATCTTCTTGATGTTGATATTGAAAGAATCAAACTTGGTGATAAAATCAAGGTTATTTCAGAACCACATGGAATCAATCAATATATGATGGTTTCAGAAATGAAGATTGATATTGAAGACCCTGCAAACAGCACCATCAATCTTGGATATACTGTTCAATCTTTGACTGACATCACAAACAGTGGTGATATTAAAGATAAGGTTGAGCAGATTATCATTGATTATGGTGTCAAACAAGATATCAGCTATTTGAAAAAGGAATATAAGAATTTATATTCTGAACTTTCAAGAACTACTGAAAATATTATTCTTAAAGTATCATCTGAATACGCTTCAAAAAATGACCTTGAAGCTATAAACAATGAATTTAGTTCAGAACTTGAAGTCAGGGATAATTCAATTGAAATGCGTTTTAAATCGTTTGAAAACGAAACAAAGAACATCAATGGAATTATCACAAGCAACCAACAACTTCTTGAAGAATATATCAGATTCAAAGGTGCATTGATTGAACTTGGAAAGATAGGAAATTCATTTGTGGCAAAGCTTTCAAATGAAAAGCTTGCCTTCCTTCAGGATGGTGTTGAAATTGCTTATATTTCAAACAATAAACTTTATATTACAGATGCAGAAATCAAAAATATGCTAACCATTGGAAATCCATCCAATGGTTATTTTGATTTTATCCCAAGACAAAACGGAAATTTATCATTGAAATGGAGAAATAAATAATATGGCACTATCAGGAAAAGTCGCATCTTCAAAATATAGCAATCAGGCATATATTGAACTGGAATGGTCAGCTTCACAGGATGTGGCAAATAATCAGTCAACTATATCATGGACATTAAATGCTTATTCAGGTTTCAATGGTTACTACTATATGGGTGGTTTTAAGGTTGTCATTGATGGTTCAACTGTTTATTCTGTTTCAACTGATGAAAGAACAAAGGTTTTATACAATAAAACAATAGCATCAGGAACAAAAACACTTAAACATAATGATGATGGTTCAAAGTCATTTGATATTTATATTGAAGCAGGTATATATACATATGCAGTAAACTGTTCAGGAAGTGATTCATTCACGCTTAACACCATACCAAGAGAAGCTTCATCAATTGAAGCTGGAACAATGGTAATTGGTGGTGAAGGTGTAATAAGTGTTACAAAGTCTGTTTCTTCTTACACTCATACTATTAAATATAAGTTTGGAAATTACACTGGTACAATCTGCACAAAATCATCAAACACTTTTGTGTATTGGGCTTTACCAACAGAACTTGCAAATGCCATTCCAAATTCAACATCAGGAACAGGTACTTTGACTTGTGAAACTTACAGTGGAAACACTTTAATTGGAACTAGACAGACTTCATTCACTGCAAGTGTTTCAGATGATATTGTTCCAAGTGCAGGTTCTTTGACAGCAACAGTGGTCAATGAAGGTCTTCCTGAAGGATGGAATATGTATGTTGAAGGATTCAGTAAATGCAAACTTAAAGTTGAAAATGCACAAGGAATTCTCGGTTCTTCTATAAGTTCTTACGAAATCAAACAAGGTTCAAACACCATTGGATATGATTCAGAAGTGCTTTCTGATTATCTTATAAATGATGGTCAGGTGACATTTACTGCAATTGTTACCGATTCAAGGGGAAGGAAAGCTTCAACTTCTGTTCAGATTAATGTTGAAAATTATGTTTTACCAAACTTTGAAATTCTGTCTGCTGAAAGATGTTTGAAATATGGTGACCTTGATGATAATGGATTATATTTGAAATGTTTATGCAAATATGTTTTTGATGCAGGTAATTTGGATAATGAAATTACAAGCAATAAAGTATATTTCAGAATTCAAAATGGTACATGGTCAAATGGTTATAATTTTCAAAACAATGTTGAACTTATTATTGATGCAAATGCAAATCCTGACTATGTTTATGAAGTAAGATTTGAAATCAAAGATAAATTAAGCACATTCAATATGACTGTTATTGTTCCAACAGGATTCACCACAATGGATTTCTTAAAAGGTGGAAAAGGTGTTGCTTTTGGTAAAGTTTCACAAAAACAAAATACTTTGGAATGTGCTTTTGATGCTGATTTTACTGGAAATACAAAGACACAATCACTTGATATTCAAGGTAATACAACAGCAAAAAGTATTGATGTTGATGGTGATTTATTCTTTAATTCAAAGGAATACGCAAGGAAAATAGTGTTCAATTCAGGCATTGATGGAACTTATAAAAACTGGTGTTCTATTGCTGGTGGAAATACTGAAAGCAAACAAACACTTTCAATAATGGATATGGCTAAAGGAAAGTTTGTTCTTCAGTATGAGAGCCAATCACAAAATACTAACATGGCAACGGGTCTTTTGAAATTGATGGGTGTTGAACTATCACTTGCTGTTGGAATTAGAATTGGAAATGATATTTCTAAAATTCATAATGTTCCTACATCCTGCACAGGTCGTGTTAGATTCATTCAGTTCATAGATGCTTCTGATAATTACTACATCCTTATTGATTCTGCAGGTAAACTTTTCACAGGATGTGCTTTAAATGGTAATTCACAAATCACATGGTATGAAAAATAAAGGGGAAGACCAATGGACTATACAAACATAATACCTTGGACAATTAGCTTGATTTCCTTGATTGTTGTGATTCTGACCTTTGTCAGAAATGGAAAGAAGGATGACAAGGAAAACATTGAAAAAGAAGATGCTAAATTTGATGGCATAAAAGAAGGTCTTATAAAAGCAAACATGAAACTTGACCAAGTTTGTGCAACCACAAATGAAACTAGGTCAGACATCAAATCTTTAAACAAAGACATAATTGCAATTGACAAAAGAGTGTCTGTTGTGGAAAGAGATTTGAAAACAGCATTTAATCAGATTGATGAATTGAAAGGTAAGGTGAAAACACATGATTAATTTCAAAGTAAGATTCAAAAATCCTGTATTTATTGCACAATTAATTTTGGCAATTTTGACACCAATTCTTGCATATGCAGGATTGACAGTTCAAGACCTGACATCATGGTCAGCACTTGGAAATGTGCTTCTTGAAGCACTTGCAAATCCATATGTTCTTGGTCTTGTTGTGGTATCGGTATGGAATGCAGTCAATGACCCAACGACAGCAGGTGTCACAGATTCAAAGCTGGCACTTACTTATACAGAGCCAAAGAAAGATGGTGAATAATTATGTCAAACAGTTCTTTGGTCACTTATAAAAGAATAAGTAATAAGAAAAATAGTCCAAGAAATCATAAAATTGACACAATCACAATCCACTGTTATGTTGGACAGGTAACAGCCAAACAGGGTTGCGATATGTTTGCAAACACACCAAGAGATGCTTCCTGCAATTATGTTGTTGGTTATGATGGAAGTATTGGTTTATGTGTTGATGAAGCTGACAGAAGTTGGTGTTCATCTTCTTATTCAAATGACCATAGAGCAATCACCATTGAAGTGGCTTCAGACACAAAAGAACCATACGCAGTGACTGAAAAAGCTTATCAAGCACTTATCAACCTTTGTGCTGATATTTGTGTCAGAAATGGCATTAAAAAGCTTTTATGGCAAGGTGATAAATCATTAATTGGTCAGGTGGACAAACAGAACATGTCTGTTCACAGATGGTTTGCAAATAAGTCATGCCCAGGTACTTACCTATATGAAAGACATGGTGACATTGCAAACAAAGTCAATGCAATTCTTGATGGTCTAAATGAACCAACAGAACCTAAACCAACAGAACCTGAATCAACAGGCAAATATCCTGCATGTCCATTTTTGGTCAAGACAACAGGTGTAAATTACTTCAATTCACCAAGTGGTCAGGCAAATGGTTATGCAAATAATGGAACTTATACAATTGTTGAAGTAATTGACAATTGGGGAAGACTGAAGTCAGGTGTTGGCTGGATTTATCTTCCTGCATGTACAGTTGTACAGAAAAAAACTGTTGAAGAATTGGCAAAAGAAGTCATTGCTGGAAAATGGGGCAATGGTAAAGAAAGAAAACAAAGACTGACATCTGCAGGATATGATTATAAAGCAGTTCAATCAAAGGTCAATGAATTGCTAAAATAACTTATACATTAGTAACACATTAGTAACAAATGGCCTGAAAAATAGCTTAAAATCTAGGTTTGGAACTATCAAAGCGATAGTTCAAACGCTATCAAGACCCCTGAAAACCCAGTGTTTCAGGGGTTTTTCTTTTTATCAATTCTTATGAATTTTTGTCTACTAGTAACACACTAGTAACACACTAGTAACACAGAAAAATAAAATTTTGTGGTGTCTTGTGTAAGACAATTCATGTTGTTATAATCAAGGTAAGGGGTGATTTTAGATGGAAAGAACAACTTACAAAAATAAATATAACAGGGAAAAATATGACAGAATCAATCTTGTGCTTCCAAAGGGTCAGAAAAGCCTTCTGCAAGGGATTTGTGATGCAATGGGTATTTCTATCAATGACTACATAAAAACCCTTATACGGGAAGATTTAAGGGGTGGACAGTCAAAACTGCAGTCTTTGATGACAGGATTCACAGAAGAACAAAATGAAACCTTAAACAAGTGGCAGATTGCATCCAAATACAGAAGCATGATTCAGGATTTCAGCATGTCTAAAGAAGATGGATATTTCATCAGACTAAAGAAGGGATATATCAATGATGTCACAGGAACAAGAATCATCCATGTGGACAAAATGCAGGAAGTCAGAAAGCTGATAACCAAATCACACAAGGTATAAAAAAAGAAGGTGGTCAACCTTCTTTTTTAAATTCCAATATCTTTTCAATCAGAAGTCTTTCAACCCATTCAGGACACTTCCTTCTTCCTGATTCATAATTTTCCATGGTTCTGATTGGAACACCTATCAGTTCAAACACCTGCTTGTGTGTCAAGCCTGCTTCAGACCTTGCTTCCTTAATTGTCACACTTGTTCACCTTAACTTCAGAAGCTTTCCATGCACCATCTTTTCCATCCCACATTTCTTCAATGAACTGAACAATATATCCTTCTTCATCATTTGAAGAATATCTAGTGTCATATCTAATATCATATGACTGATTATTCATTGGCAGTTCATTTGATTTTGAGAATTTCACAGACATTGACTTTCCATTTCCATAATTGAAAGCACCTGATTCTTCAATATCAACAACACAGTTGATTTCATAGTTTACATTATCAATTGGGTCTAACAGATTGAATTTAACATCATATTTCATTTTTCTTCACCTTCCATTTCTTCCATATATAAATTTTTACATTGACTTAATTCTGTATAGAACATCATCTGCAGTTCTGTCTGAAATGACACCTTATCCCTTTTAGCCATCCACTTGATGAATTTAACTTCATCAGCATCCAAACTTATTTCAATTCTTTTCTTCATCTGAATCTTCCTTTCTTGGGAAGGGATTGACCCTTCCCATATTTCATCTACATCTTATCAATCAAGGTTCTGAAGTGGTAACACTGGATGTTGTAACCACCAGCACCAATGGTCTGAACTTTAGCAGTTCCCTTTGTTCCTATAATATAACCATTCAGGTCACCTTTATAGCCAACTGTCAGATTTGAAGCATCAGTTATTTGACCAACAATCTTGTTTGTTCTTTCAATGATGAAGTCATATTTTCTGTTTGCTTCTTTATCAAGGTCTTTCTGAAGCTTTTCTTCATTCAATCCATCTTTTTCTACATATGGAACAAACCAGTTCCACTTGGATTTGAATTCTTTTGCATAAGAATGATATTCATCTGAAATAAGCTTTCTTTCTTCTTTTGGAATAAACCAAGATTTTTCATTAAACCAGTCACAATATTCATGATTCCTTCTTAAGAATTCATCATGTTCCTTTGAATATTCTTCAAAGGTGTCCTGATAGAACTTTAAGTTCCGTTCTTTCCAGTTCTGCAGGAAGTCAAGGATGACTTTGATGTTTCTGCTGTTGGCCTTCTCAATTACTGACCGAAGTTCAGCTTTATAACCTTCAAGTGACTTCTGTTTTTCAGAAATTTCACCTTCAAGTCTTTCAATGTCTTCCTGAAGATGCTTGATGTCATAATCTAACCATCTTGCTTCCTGTTCATCAACCTTGAACATCTTTTCCTGTTTCTTTCCAATTAGTGCAATCTTCTTTATGATTGTACCTTGTTTCTTGCTGATTGTTTCTTCAGCTTTTCTGATTCTTTCTTCCAAGAATTCTTTTGTTGCCATTTTTCTTTTCCTTTCTTTAAAAATTTGCTTGGTGAAATTACTTCCACACCACTATATTACCATTCAATGGGTGGATAGTCAAGAAAATTTTCAGCAAAATAATTTCACAAAATGTTGAAAAAATGCTTTACAATACCACTCAATGAGTGGTAATATATAGATGTCGAAAGATAAAGGAGATTTGAAAAGATGAAAAAACTTAGTTATTCAGAAAGAGAAGAAATGGCAAAGATGTTTGAAAATTGGTTATCAATTTATACTGAAGAAGTCATTGAAAAGGTTATGAGAAGATATGAAGAAATCGTTGAAAATGAATTTGTAATGAACATACTTAAAGAGTTATACGAAAGGGATAATAAAGAAAAAGAAGATAGAATTGATTCATTTGAATTTATGATTAGAGATGCTGAAGAAAGTAAATTCGGTGATACATGGGGTGTTCATAATAATTGCATAACACATGCACATTCATACAGAGACATCTTATATGATATGTACATTAGATAAATAGTCGAAACCAAGCAATCAGCTTGGTCTTGCAGAACTGACCACCTGCAACTGATGATGACAGGTCAAAGAAGAAAGGAAACAGATATGACAAAGAAAACAATCAAACATGATGTGAATTATCACATCAGCATTAAAGGAATGATGACATGCAAAGCTGACCCACAGCTAGACCATGAAGTGAACATCGAACATGATACATGGTTCATATCAGAAGTTGACAGAATAACTTCTGAATATATTGAAGCAAGAAAGAACAGATGGAAGAATAATTATACTTTCAAAGGAACAATTGAAGTTCTGAAAACAATCAATACAGTTGAAAAGATGACATATTAGGAAAGGAGAACAAATAAGATGACAAGAAAAGAAATCATCAAGAAGCTGGAATCCATAGGTTGTGATGAAACAACCTATGAAAACATCAAGTATTACTTGAAAGTCAACAACTGGAAACTGAAGGATGTGACAGACATTCAGAAATCAGAAACAAAAGGTTATTGTAGATTATTTGTTGAAGGAATTGAAATTGGTGTAATTTAAGAAAGGCAGGAAGAACATATGAAAATTTATTTGGGAAATAATGAAATGACAGTGGTTCAGGATGGTCTGAAGTATCAGGTTAAATCCTTTGAAACATATGATGGTTGTTCTAATGCAACAATCAATCTTGAACTGATTGCTGGATGGGATTATATAAACCCTGACATGTCAGACGTACAAGGATGGTGTCCACCTGAAAGATTCACAGAAGATGTTCAAGATGAATATTGTGTTTGGTCTTTCCTTAATGAATCAATGAAGGAATGTCTGATTGATGAAGGTTATGAAATTATAAAAGAAGGGAAATAAATCCCTTCTTTTTTTATATCTTGTTTATGGCTTCAAGTTTGATTGGCAGTTCCAAATGTGTGTAGACTGTTTCTGTTACACCTTGACCTTTGTGACCAATAATCTTCTTGATGATTCTTTCATCAACACCTTCCATGGTCAGCAGGCTGACACATGTGTGTCTTGTATCATGTGGAAGATGTTCCATAGATAAAGCTTCCATTAGTGGACACCAGTATGAATCATAAAAGTTCCTATAAAGAAAATGTTCATTGTCAGGTGTACATATTAGATAGTCACATGGCCTTGAAAGCCACTGTTCAAAGAATGGAACAATCTTTTCTGCAATTGGAACTTCTCTGATTCCTGCTTCAGTCTTTGATTCCCTGACATAAAACCATCTTTCATCAAGATGAACATCTTCTTTTCTAAGGTCAAGGAATTCACCGATTCTGACACCTGAATATATCATCATCAGAATGACAGTGTAATATTCATTTGACTTGTAGGAATCCCAAAGTATCTTGATTTGTTTGGTGCTGAATGGCTTTCTGTTGTATGCATTTGGATTGCCTGCTTGACTGATGTCAACATACCTTACCATGTCACGCTTGTCAGGTGTGACTATTTCATGGATGACTGCATAGTCATACATCAGACCAAACATGATTTTCAGCTTCTTCAGGGTTGGTGTGTTCTTTCCTGATTCATCAACAACCTTCTGCAGGTGGTCAAGCTTGATGTCTTGGAATCTCATGTCCTTAATTTTGTCACATAGTTTATATGAAGCTTTATATCCATTTATATTTGAATCAGAAACTTTTTCAAAGTGAATATCTGACCACTTATCATAAACTTCAGCAAATGTGATTGTATCAATATGAAGGTCATAAGGGTCTTTATTAAATTCAGTCAGTGCAGTCAAGGCTTCTTTTCTTGTTGGAAAATAACCAACAAATTCATAAATTGGATATGACTTCTGTTTAACTTCATCAAAAGTCCATCCAACAGTCTTTCTTGCACAGAATGGATTCCTTCTGTTCTTTCCTGAAAGCTTATAAACACTTCCAAATCCATTTGGTAATCTCATAAATTCATCATCCTTTCTTTGATTGTGACTTGGAAGGCTTAATGGTATAATTAATTAGCTTGGTGAAATAGCCTTCCAAGGTTGTTTCCTTTCTGACCACCATGTTCCAGCATGGTGGTTTTTTTGTTCTTGGTGTTCTTGGTGAACACCTTATTCTATTACTATATATTTTTATATTTTTATACTTCTTTATTTAATAAATTATTTAAAAGTTAAAACTAGCAAGAACACCTAGAACACAAAGAACAAGTGTTCAAAAGTGCCTATAAATAAAGGGATTTTGTCGTTCTTGGTGCTGTTCTTGGTGCTGTTCTTGCATCAGTATTTTTGCCTGTTTTCAACCACCTTTCCAACAATTTGAATGATTTTTCTGTCAAGTTCATCATTTGAAAAGTACATTGATTCAAAATATGGATTCAAGCATTGCAGAACAATACCATCATTCTGTTTGATTATTTTTCTGCAGACAGACTTATCCAATAACTGAACAATGACAATGTCACCTGAAGAAAAAGTGTTCTGCTGTTTAACAATCAGAATATCACCTTCAATGATTCTTGGTGACATGGAATCACCTTTGGCCTTCAGACCATAGAATGTTCCTGTCCTTGCAAGCTTTTCTGATATTTCTTCCCATTCAGATGATTCATCAGCATATTCAATTGGTTTGTCATGTGGTATTTCACCAAGGACAGGAATTCTGATGCCTGCTTCAATCCTTCTTACTTCATCTGCAAGTCCTTCTTTCTGTTCTTGTGTCCATTTATGTATGATTGCATCCTGTTCTGACCTGAAGTCAGATTCACCTGTCAGATATGCCACAGACACATCCAAAGCATCTGCAACCTTCTTCAGCTTGTCATGTGATGGATTGACTGATTTCCATTTTGTAATAGTTCCAACAGCAAGTCCTGACTGCCTTTCAAGGTTTCTTCTTGACCATTTCTTTTCTTTGGTAAGTTCATCAATTCTGTTCATCATTTCTTCAGTCATAGTTCACACTTCCTTTCTTTTTCATAAATTGAAGAAAATATTCAGCAAAAATTGTTGACAGATGTTGAATGTTTTTATATCATGTAGACAGTGATGAAAATATTCAGCATGACACAATAAAAGCTGATGATTAATTTGGTTTCAATTTGATTATAAAGTTCAATCATCACAGTGTCAATTCTTTTTGCAGAAAATTTTCACCACTATGAGAAAGAAAGGGGTGAATAAATGTCAGAATTTGAAAAGCTGGTAAGACATGCACTTATTGACCACAATATGACCATGTCTGAACTTGCAGAAAAACTTGGTATTTCTGTTTCATATGCCTATGAACTGATTAAAGGTTCACGCAAGAATGAAGAACAGAAAGCCAAGATGAAAGATGTCCTTGGCATTGTTGAAGATGTCTAAAAACAGATTGTCAGTTTGTGATTGTGCAAAACTGATGAATGTATCAGAACAATTTGTCAGGATTGGCCTTCAGAAAGGTGTGTTTCCATGGGGTTATGCAGTTAAGTTGTCAACACAATGGACATACTTCATCAGTTCACAGAAGTTTGAAGAACATACAGGAATTAAGGTGAAATCAGTATGATTGAACTATTTGACCATCAAAAAGAAGCACTGGAACAGACAAGGGGTTTTTCAAGCATAGGTGTCTATTATGATATGGGTTTAGGAAAAACCTTCATTGGTTCTGAAGCCATGAAAAGATATGGATGTGAATGGAATATCATCATATGTCAGAAGTCAAAGATTCAAGACTGGATAGACCACTTCTTCAAGTATTACATTGACAAAGACAAATTTGATGAATCAGGTGCATGGTGCTATGACATAACAAGTTCAAGTAATATGGATATGTTTATGCATTCACGATACAGATATAAGATTGGTGTCATCAATTATGAACTTGCATGGAGAAGACCTGAACTTCTAAAAATTTCATCATATAAAGCTGTTACCTTGCTGTTGGATGAATCATCATTAATTCAGAATCCAAAAGCCAAGCAGACAAAGTTTGTTCTGAAAATTAATCCTACACATGTGATTTTGCTTTCAGGAACACCTGTTGGTGGCAAGTATGAAAACCTATGGTCACAAATGCATCTGCTAGGTTGGGATATATCTGAAGACCTATACAAAAAGCAATATGTCAATTGGACAACTATTGAAGCAGGTGGATTTGTGCATAAGATTGTGGATAAGTCAGAACCTTATAAGAACATTGACAGACTTAAATCGAAGATGCGTTCACATGGTGCAGTGTTTAAAAAGACTGAAGAATGCTTTGACCTTCCTGAACAGGTATTTACAAGAATAAATGTTAAAAGTACCAAAGAATATAAAGAGTTCATGAAGAAATCCATTGTTGAAATTGAAGATGCAGAACTTGTTGGTGATACAAGCCTGACAAAAATGCTATATGCAAGACAGTTATGTGGTCAATTTAATTCAAACAAGTTTGAAGCAATTGAAGATTTATTTGAATCAACACAGGATAAACTGGTCATATTCTATAACTTCAATGATGAATTGACAAAGCTGAAAGAGATATGCAGGAAACATGAAAGACCAACATCAGAAGTCAATGGTCATATAAAAGACCTAGCAAACTTCAGGAAGTATGACAATGCAGTCTGCTTGTGTCAGTATCAGTCAGCATCCAAAGGATTGAATCTTCAGGAATATGGGTGCAACAAAATCATATATTTTACCTTGCCATTATCAAGTGAAGACTTTGAACAGTCAAAGAAAAGGATTCACAGAATTGGACAGGACAAAACTTGTTTCTATTACTTAATGATATGTAAAGGAAGTATTGAAGAACAGATTCTTCAGACACTGGAAGAAAGAAAGGATTTTACAGATGAACTTTTCAAAGAAAAGAATTCATAAAGCTGTTGTAAATTTAATAACAGCCATTGCAGGAATTATCTTCATAACTGGATTGATGGTCAATGATTTGTATTCATTGCCTGCAATGCTTATATATGCCACTTTGATGGCTTTATCAGGTGGATGGATGTTTTTATGGGTAAGTGTTCAAACAGAAAGAAAAGGGGGTTTATTTTATGAATAAGTGCAGTGTAGCAATTTATGATGGAATGGAATGTCAGAACTGTTGTATATTTTGTGACAAGACTGAAACTTGTGACTATGTGTGCGAAAGAATGAAAGAATCATGTAAAGACATGATTAAAGAAGAAACAGAACTTCAGGTGATGGAATCAGCAGTTCCTGATGTATTGCAGGCAATCACAAGCATAACTGTTCAGAAGAAGAAACTGGAAGAACAGGAAAAGCTGATGAAAGAAAAACTGATTGAAGCAATGGAAAAACACAATGTAAAGAAGTTTGAAAATGATTCAGTTAAATTTGTCTATGTAGAACCAACAACAAGAACATCAGTTGATTCAACCAAGCTGAAGAAGGAACAGCCTGAACTGTATGAAAAGTATTCCAAGATATCAAATGTGTCTGCTTCAGTCAGAATCACAGTGAAATAAAATGATGACTGAAAAGAACTTTGAAAACAAGGTCAAGAAGTTTCTGAAAGATGAAAAGTGCTGGTTCATAAAATATTGGGGTGGTGGTGAATTTACCAAAGCAGGTGTTCCTGACATCTTGTGCTGTTGCAATGGAACATTCATTGGAATAGAAATCAAAGCACCAAATGGAAGACCTTCAGAACTTCAGATTCACAATCTGAAAAAGATTGATGAAGCTGGTGGCATGGGTGTTCTTCTATATCCAAATCAGTTTGATGTATTCAAAATACTGATTTCAGCTTTGAATCATGGTGATGCACTGATGACACCAATATATTATGAAGAACTGAAAAAAAGGTGGTCAAAATGAACAGATTCCACTTCAGCAGTGCAGAATGCTTTGACCAGTGTCCATATAGATACAAATTAAGATATGTTGACCACTTGAAAGTTTTGCCTACAGATGACCCTGCAAACCCTTTGATTCTAGGAACTGCAATTCATAAGGGCATAGAAACAGACCTTGAAACAGCAATTGAAGAATATCTGTTCAGCTATCCAATCATCACAGATGAACACATAAATGAAGTCATAAAGATGGAATACTGGATTCCTAAGATGAAGGAAATGCTTCCTGAAGGACTTCATGAAGTGAACTTCAAAAATGATTTCTATGAAGGTACTATGGATTTACTTGTTCCATGTACATACATGGATGAACAACTTGAACATGGTCAGTTTGATTTGTATGATTTCAAATATTCAAACAACATTGACCACTACATGGAATCAAGACAGCTTCATGTTTATAAATATGAATTTGAGAAAATCACAGGAAAGAACATCAGAAAAATGTATTTTGTGTTTGTTCCTAAAGTTCAGATTAAACAGAAGAAGGATGAAACCATTGACCAGTTCAGAAAAAGAATTCAGGCTGAACTGGAAACAAAAGAAATCCAAATAAAAGAAGTAATATTTGACAAGCAGAAAGTTTTGGATTTCTATGAATCATATATTGACATCACAAGGACAGAAGAATTCCTGAAAAATGAATCTTACTTGTGCAAGTGGTGTGAATATACAGACATATGTCAGAAAGGAAACAATTTTATGATTTTACCAAAATCAGAAAGAAGACAGGTTGGACAGACAACCAAAAGAAAACTTTGGATTTATGGTGGTGCATTCAGTGGAAAGACCACATTCATGGACAAAGCACCTGAACCACTAAATCTGAACACTGATGGAAACATTCAGTTTGTAACACAGCAGTATTTGCCTATTAAGGACACTATGGATGGAAGACAGAAGGTTCTTGCATGGCAGGTGTTCAAGAATGCAATTGATGAACTTGAAAGAACTTCAAGTGAAAATGGATTCAAGACAATCATTGTTGACCTGCTTGAAGACACTTATGAATCATGCAGACTGTACATGTATGACAAGCTTGGTATCACACATGAATCAGATGATTCTTTCAGGGCATGGGATAAGGTAAGAACTGAATTCTTATCAACAATCAGAAGACTGGTCAATCTCGATTATGAAAACATTGTGCTGATTTCTCATGAAGATACTTCAAAGGATATCACCAAGAAGTCAGGTGACAAAATCACAGCAATCAAACCAAACATTGCAGACAAGATTGCAAACAAGGTTGCTGGTATGGTTGACATTGTTGCAAGAGTTGTTGCTGAAGATGATGGAACAAGAACCCTGAACTTCAAGTCAGATGAAGTTGTGTTTGGTGGTGGAAGATTAAAAAACATCAAGACCACTACAGTTCCACTTGATTGGGATGCCTTATGCAAGGTATATGATGAAGCAAATTCTTTTTTTGGAAAGACTGCTGAAAATTTACCACAGGAAGAAAAGCCTGCTGATGAAGAAAGACCATCAAGAATGGCAAGAAAAGCCACACAGGAAGCCGAAACAGTAAAGGATGAACAAACACCTTCAGAATCAGAAAAACCTTCAGAACAGGCTGAAAACATCGATTCTGAAGACAGACCAAGAAGAACAAGAAGGTCAAGGGAAACTGAACCAGTTAAAGAAGAACCAGTTCAGGCTGAACCTGAAGTTTCAGAAGAACCAAGAAGAAGACAGAGAAGAATAAGGGGGTAATTAAGAATGTCTATTTTTGATAAGTGGAATAAGAATATTGATACTGAAAATCTTGCAAAAGATGTTGAAGAAGCAGAAGCAAATGGTGGTTCAGGAACATATAAGGAAGTTCCTGTTGGAAAGTATGAAGTCAAGATTGACAAGATGGAACTGAAGGAATCATCAAAGGGTGACCCAATGTTCTTCTGTCAGTTCAGAATTGTTCATGGTGAATTTGAAAACAGCTGTCTGTTCATGAATCAGGTTATCACACAGGGATTTCAGATTGGAATTGTGAATGACCTGTTGCGTTCACTTGAAGTGTTTGAAGACAGTGAAATTGTCTTCAAGAATTATGCACAATACAATGACCTGATTCTTGACATCATGGAAGAATTGGACAAGGCAAAAGCAGAATTCCTGATTGAATACAAGGAAAAGAAAGGTTTTGCAAACTACAAAGTTATTGAAGTCTATTAATTGAATCGGTGATTGATTATGCTGTTTTATGATTTTGAAGTTGTTGAATATGATTGGTTAGTTGTCATATTAGATATGACCAGTCAGAAGGAACATGTAATAATCAATGACCCTAACAAGCTTCATGATTTCTTCATAGAACATCCCACTGATATTTGGGTTGGATTCAACAATGTGCATTATGACCAATACATCATGAAAGCAATATTGTGTGGCTTCAACCCAAAAGAAGTCAGTGACTTCATTATCTTACAAGACAAAGCAGGATGGCAGTTCAGCAATCTGTTCAAGAAGATTCCGATGATTAACTATGATGTTATGGAAAGAACAGACAGGGGTCTGAAATTCTTTGAAGGAAGCCTTGGAAACATGGTCAAGGAATCATCCATTCCATTTGATATCAAAAGGAAGCTGACTGATGAAGAAGTTGAAGAAATGGTCAGATACTGCAGACATGATGTTGAACAGACTGTTGAAGTATTTATGAACAGAAAATCAGATTTTGATGCAGTTCTTGGTCTTATAAAGATGTTTCCTGAAACATTATCAATTCAGGATTTAAGTCTGACAAAGGCACAGATTTCAGCAAAGATTCTTGAATGTGAATATGTCGCAAGGGATGATGAATTTGATTTGTCAGTCCTTCCATGTATTCAGATAAGCAAATATAAAAAGGCTGTTGAATTCTTCCTGAATCCTAAAAATCATGACTATTCAAACAACCTGACAATGATAATTGCAGGCCTTGAACATTCAATTGGTTGGGGTGGTATTCATGCAGGTAAAGAAAAATATAGAAATCTAGGTCAAGGAAGACAAATTTGGCATGTTGATGTTGCTTCATTCTATCCAAGACTGATGATTTTCCATAATCTTCTGACAAGGAATTCAAGGAAGCCTGAAAAGTTCAAAATGATTTATGATAAAAGAATTGAACTGAAACATGCAGGAAAGAAGAAAGAACAAGCACCTTTGAAGATTGTTATCAATGGAACATATGGAATCAGTAAAGCAGTCACATCAAAAGCCTATGACCCAAGAAACGCAAATTTGATTTGTATGAATGGTCAGTTGATGCTTATTGACCTGATTGAACATCTTGAAAGAATTGATGGATTTGAACTGATTCAGTCAAACACAGATGGTCTGATTGTCAGTTTGCCTGACACTGATGAAGCTTTTGAACAGATGGATGACATCTGTTATGAATGGGAATCAAGATGCAACATGGTGCTTGAATTTGATGAAATCAAAGCCATGTGGGGTCAGAAAGATGTGAACAATTATATCTTTGAATTCACTAATGGAAAGCTTGAAAGAAAAGGTGCTTATGTAAAAGAACTGTCAGCACTAGACAATGACCTTCCAATTGTGAACAAAGCTGTTGTTGATTATTTGGTCAAAGGTGTTCCTGTTGAAAAGACAATTGGTGAATGTGATGACCTTAAGGAATTTCAGATGGTCAGAAAGATTTCATCAAAATATACTTGCCTTCTGCATGGTGGTTATTGGGAATCATACAAGGCCATAAATCCTGAAACAGGCAGATTTAAGACATTCAAGAAATTTGTTGGTGAAAGAAAAAAGCTGAATGAAAAGTGTATCAGAATTTATGCTTCCAAAGATATCAGTGATGGTGGTGTTTGGAAGGTAAAAGGTGCAAATAAGATTGAAAAGGTTGAAGGAACACCTGAACATTCATTTATCTTCAATGATGAAGTAAATGGTGTCAAAGTTCCTGCCAAATTAGATAAACAATGGTACATTGACACAGCTTATGACAGACTGTCAGGGTTTGGTGTCTGATGATGAAAGGAAAGAAAAATGTGGCAAGGTAACAAGCAAATATTCAAAGGCTATGCAATAGGTGATGGAAAGAAACCATCAATGAAGGTCACTGGTAAACTTCTTTCTTGGAAAAATGTTTGTGAATGTGATTCATTTGGTGCAGTTTTAAATGATGGATATATTGATATAAGTTTTGATTCAGATGAACTTTCTCAGAAGTTTTGGGAAATGTCTGAAGTCAACAATTGGAAGTGTCTGATTCTTGAAAATCCATCAAATGGTCACATTCATTCATACTGGAAGATTCCTGAAAAATGGAATGGCAAAGATGGCAAGGACAGAAAACTTGCTGTTGGACTTACTGCTGATATTCATTCAGGTTCAACATACATACCTTTAAAGGTTGAAGGTGTTGAAAGATTTCCACCTTCATTTGAACCTGAAGAAGTTGAAACAGTACCTGAAGAACTGTTTCCAATCAATTCACAGATTGATTTGATGAATCTTAAAGAAGGTGATGGAAGGAATGATGAACTGTTTAAATATATTCTGATTCTGCAATCACAGTTGGTGCTTGAAAAAGAACCAATCAAAAGAATTCTGAATAATATTAATCAGTTTATTCTGAAGGAATCACTTCCTGAATCAGAAATGGAAACAATCACAAGAGATGAAGCATTTGCAAAGCCTATATTCTACCAAGGAAAAGCATTCATGCATAATATCTTTGGCCAGTATATCAAGAATGAATTTCATATTAAAAGGATTCAGGGTCAGCTTCATGTCTATGATGAAGGTGTTTATAAAGTAGGTTATAGATTCATTGAATCAAAGATGCTGGATGTTATTCCTACATTAAAGAATAACCAAAGAACAGAAGTTTTGAAATACATTGAAATCAAGACACCTGATGAATCACAGACATCTAACGCAAACCTGATTGCCTTCAGAAATGGTGTTTATGACTTGGAAACTGATGAACTTAAACCATTTAGTCCTGACTATATCATCACAAATATAATTCCTTGGGATTATAATCCTGAAGCTTATTCTGAACTATGTGATAAAACTTTGAACAAAATATCATGCAATGATTCAGAAATTAGGTCATTGCTTGAAGAATGTATTGGATATTGCTTTTTCAGGGAAAATGAATTGTCAAAGTCTTTCTTCCTGACAGGTTCAGGTTCAAATGGTAAATCAACATTCCTTGATATGGTTAAGAATGTATTAGGTAGGTCAAACTATGTATCACTTGACTTAGATGAATTGTCTGAAAGATTCAGCACAACCACAATGTTTGGAAAACTTGCAAATATAGGTGATGATATTTCAGATGAATTTCTTCAGGGGAAAGCCATTGCACAATTTAAAAAGGTTGTATCAGGAAATGACATTAAAGGTGAAAACAAAGGTCAAGATGTTTATTTCTTTAAACCAACAACCAAACTTCTATTTAGTGCAAATGAGATTCCAAGAATGAGAAACAAGGGATTTGATGCATTAAAAAGAAGACTGGTGATAATTCCATTCAATGCCAAATTTAGTAAACAAGACCCTGATTTTGATTCAAGAATTACTTGGAAATTAAAGAAACAGGATGTTGCAGAATATCTTATAAAGCTTGGAATTGAAGGTTTGCATAGAGTATTAGCCAATCAGTCATTCACAGAATCATCAAAGGTCAAAGCTGAAATTGATGCCTTTGAAAAGGATAACAATCCAATTCTACTATTCCTTGAAGATATTGATGAATCAGACATATTGAATCATGAAACAAAAGAAGTTTTCACAAGATATGATGTTTTCTGTTCAGAAAATGGATTCACAAGGATGGCAATGCAGACATTCACAAAAGAAATCAAAAGATATCTTAAGTGTGAAAGAAAAGATGTCAGGATAAATGGAAGAAAGGCCATAATATTCAAAAGATAATGGAAATAAAACATTCTACTGGATATATAAAAGTTGACCTTGAAAGCTTCATAAATACTGCACCAATCAAAGACTTCAAACGATTGGTGCAGAATATTGATGAACTGTTCAGAAGTGTTGTTGACAGATATCCATACTGGTGTGAAATTGAAGAATCACTTGTTAAAAACATTGATTATATCAAAGGTGAAAAATTCAATGCTTTGAAATACAAATATAATAATGCAAAATATTATGACAGAACAATATCTGAAAAGAACAAACAAAGAATCATCAAAGAAGTAATGAATGAACTGAAGAAAGATGACAAGATTCTGACTAAGAATGAAAAGATGCTTAAAATCATCAAAGACAAGAAATTTATATATGAAGGTTTAATCTAATGAATAAATTAAGTGAACTTGATAAAGCTTTAAGAAGAATTGAAGCTTTAAGTGAAGATTATCATAATCAGATTGATTCCAAAAATAAGGAAATTGAAGCTTTAAAGAAATCAAACAATGACCTGATGATGGAATTAAACAGTTTAAGAAGACACTGCAGTGATTTGCAAGCTATAAACTGGAGATTGTCAGAAAGAATGGAGAATATGAAAAAAGCTGAAAGGACAAAATTTATATGACAAGAACAGAAAAATATAAAGATTTAAGACTTTCTATTTATGAAGCAAATAAAAGGCATGAAGAATCTGTTGCTAATGGTAATATGCTTTCAATTTGGTTTGACAGCTTAAAACCTAAAGGTAAACATGTGAAAAAGGAAGGTAAATGATGAACTTATTATTAATTGGAATGGCAATTGGATTTGTCATTGGTGTTCCATTAGGTGTACTGGTGATGGGCTTAATGATTGCAAGTAGTGAATATGAAAGGGAAAGGGAAAATAATGACAGGTGATAAATATCAAGAACTGGCTTCAAGAACTATGAATCCAAAGCTTCTGAAGTTTCAGACAGAACTTCATGCTGTTCATGGTTTAGCTGGTGAAGTTGGTGAAATTCATTCAATATATCAGAAAGTGTATCAAGGTCATGATTTAGACACAGAACACTTGAAGAAAGAAATTGGTGATTTGCTTTGGTTTGTTGCTGAACTTTGTACAGTGCATGACTGGAAGCTTGAAGATATTATGAAGCTTAATATCAAGAAGCTTTATGAAAGATATCCTGAAGGATTTGATTCAGAACACAGTTTACACAGAAAAAGTGGTGATATTTAACAAAATTGATATAAAAAATAACATTTTTTAACAATTTTAGGTGATTTTTTATGATAAAAATTAAAATTTTAAACATTATAGGATTTGAAGAAGCTATACATGGAATGAGAAATCCAATGAACAGTTGGAATAAATCAGACAGTGCTTCTGAAATAACTGGATTCTGTATCGGTAAGAATGATTTGAATCTGATGAAATCATTATTTAAAGCAGGAAGTGAACACAGAAAATATGACAGAATGATTCAGGTTTATATGGATATTACAGCACCTTTGTATTGGTGGAAAGAATTTGATACTTATAAGGTGGGTACTGTAGCTAATTCATGTAGTACCATGCACAAGATACATGCTGAAGAGTTTACGCTCGATGATTTCAGCCATGAACATTTACTTGAACTTGATGTCTTAAATACAGTTATTGGCTATTTAAACCATTACAGAAATGAATTTTTGTTAACAAAAGATAAACAGTGTTGGTGGCAGATGATTCAGCTTTTACCTAGTTCGTATAATCAAAAGCGAACAGTTATGATGAACTATGAAGTATGTGCAAGAATCATTGAACAAAGGCAGAATCACAAACTGGATGAATGGTTGCAGTTTGTTGATGTGCTGAAAAAACTTCCTTATATGAAAGATATAGCTGGTAAAGAAGAATGATATTTTTTGTAGTTATTGCTGTTGGTGTAATAATATTTGTTGGTTCGCTTCTTATTAGTGCCTTTATAGATATTGATAATCCATTTCTTATACTATGGGTAATTGAATCTTTTATATTAACGGTGCTAATAAGTTGTTTGATATGTGATAGGGTATTATTATGAAAATTAGAATAATTAAGCTGGATGATTTGACTGATTATTCATATGAATTTAAACAAGTTTTTAACACTGATTCATATTTTGAAGTAATTGATAAATGGGGTAATGTGATGAAATATTCTAAATCCGAATATTTCTATGAAATCTATGGTGACTATTATGGAAGAAAATAAAAATATGATTGACCATCCAAGTCATTATACAAATGGTATGGAATGTATTGATGAAATGATAGCCATTTTTGGTAAAACAGCTACTCAACATTTTTGCTTGCTTAATGTTTGGAAATATCGTAAAAGAGCCGTTTATAAAAACGGAAAAGAAGATATGGAAAAAGCTGATTGGTATATGAACAAATATTTAGAATTAGGTG
>OBLI01000563.1_pt1 | contig 39479 bp, 33 predicted proteins | sample 1519701 | NCBI WGS metagenome assembly OBLI01 (sample SAMEA3663005, study PRJEB22513) | pig gut metagenome | biome: pig gut; feature: pig-associated habitat; material: faeces | place: France | collected 2012
TTAGACGGTTTACCCCGTGCGTGGGTTCGAATCCCACCCACTCCGCCAACTATGGCAATCGGCTCTCGGAGAAATCCGAGAGCTTTTTTGTTTTTAAATTTTGCTTCTTGCGAAATGTTACAGCGGTTTACCCCGCACAGGGTTTGCCACCCCAACCCGCTCCGCCAACTATGGCAATCGGCTCTCAGAGAAATCTGAGAGCTTTTTTGTTGCTTGAATTTGTTTCTCATTTCTCTTTATGCGGTCTATATGTTTTGCCTTGCTTACCCATTTTGGAAGCACAGCGATTGCAGCAGTAGCGTTTGTCTGCACGGCGTCCGCTGATGAGAAAATAATTGCTGCATTCAAGATTGGCGCAGCGGTGGTATTCGCCCGGATTGAGCAGCAGCTGATACAAATCAAGATAAATTGCCTGCATAAGATAGCTGCATTGCCAAAGGCTGGTAAATTTTTCTTGCGCCAGGTCCATTTGCGGTCTGGCGGTATAGATATTATCGTTGATGATATCGAGCAGGACGCGTCTGGCAAAAGTGTGGTCAAGGCTTATGCTTGGAATATCTTCAGCGAGAATTATAGCAGTAAGCTGTTTCTTCGTCAGCAGGTCCTTGTCATAATCATCAAGCGTGTGCAGCATATGCTTGTCTACAATGGTGAGAAAGTTTTGCAGCCTGCAGGCGTAGTCTGCATCTGTTTTACGGATATTCTTGAGCAGCTGCGTGTGCGAAATTCGCTTGTGCGTAGCAAAGTATTCTGCTGCCTTGAGCGTAGGTGTTTTGATGCGCGGCAGCAGGTAGTGAAGGCCACGTGCGCTGTAATGCAGCAGGTAGGCAAGTGCATAGATAACGCTTGCCTGCGTCCCTTCATGTCTGATGAGATAGCTTTGGACAATAAGCAGGCTGCGGACGATTTTGACGCAGCGGGCAAAAAGACGCAGGCTCATAATGTCTATTTCGTCTACTTCGAACAGTGTGTAATTCAAGGTAACCTCGGCGTCATTGGCAGCATAGTCTTTTTCTGCAAGTATATCTCCCAGATACAGGGTGTCGTCGATAAAGCTGAAATCGTTGATGAGCATAGAGTGATTTTCGTCGTCAAGGTGTGCACGTTTCTCAAGGCAGCGCTGCGAAGAATAGGGCAGGCCGTAGGCATTGCAGAAGGCAAGCACCTGCTTTTTATCGTTTTCGTCAATATTGGCGAAGGCTATAGCCAGGGAAGAAGCTGCCGCACCTTCCTCACTTTGTGAAGCGATAGTTTGCGTATGAAAGGGGCCTTGGGCGCAGATAAAGTCGTCCTGACCGTTAAAAAAGCGGCGAATTTGATAATTGCCGCAGATATTATTGGTGAAGAATTTGGGAATCACTGGCGCCGGAAAGGCGCGCTGCATAGTCGTCATGGATATCACCTCGCAAAAATCTAAAATCTTATGTTGCTAGCAGATGCTGATGTTTTGTCGGCATCTGCTTTTTCGTCATTATAATATCACAAAAAAGAAATTTTATCATGGTGTTATTGTTTCTGACTTCATCTTATACTAAAAGCAGGCGGTGGTCAAGTAAGCTTGCGGATTTTATGTCAAATATATTCCATATATATAAAATCTAAAGCACCGCAAGAGCCATCTTTTTAGTGCATAATAGAAGGGAAGAGATAAGAAGTGATGCTTTTTGTTTGAAGAAAAATATAAAACTATTGGCTTAAATATTATGTATTATCGCAGGTCATTGAGTCTGACGCAGAGCGAGCTGGCGGAGAAAGCCCAAATGTCAAGGGCGCGCGTCTCGGATATAGAATGCGGTAAGGGACCGTTTAATATGGAGTCTATATTTTTGCTGGCGCAGGCCCTGGGGGTTGACCCGGTGCGGCTTCTGCAGGAGAGAAAGTGAGAAGCAGCGGCAATAAAAAATATTAGAGGGAGGCAGATATTATGTCAAAGTATTGTATTAAGTGTGGAGCCGAAATTGATGACCAAGGCAGGTTTTGTCCGGTATGCGGGACAGATCAGTTACCGAAGATTGAGCCGACAAATGTAATTTGCCCTAAGTGTGGTACAACTTATCCTATTGGTGTCAAATTTTGCACAAAATGTGGTTTTCAGTTGGGAAAAGCTCATAGCAATGATAATCCCAAGGATTTTAAAGAAATCTTTAGCAGACTTTTTGGCAATAATCCCGAACGTAAACCTGCTTTGAATAAAGAGATTTTTAAAGAGCAGTTTTTGAGCTTTGAGGGACGCATCAATAGATTGGATTATTTCCTCAAGAGCATGAGTAGTTGTTTGGTGTTTTTTATTATCGCCTGCATCATCGACGAGTTTGTAGATGATTACTATATGGAAGCAATTGATTATCTGGCTTGCTTCATAGGCTTAATAGCTTTTACTCTATTGGTTTGGATAAATAGTGCTATATCGGTTCGTCGCTTGCACGATTTGGATAAAGATGGCTTATTAGTATTATTAACCTTTGTGCCACTTCTCAATGGCTTTTTTGAGTTGTATTTACTGTTTGCGCCTGGTACGGTAGGTGATAATCGCTACGGAGCAGATCCTTTGCAATAGTACTTTTTTATAAAACATTTAACTGGAAAAGTTATACGAGGAGGTCATAGTGTGAAAAAGCTGTTTTTTTATGCAATGCTTATCTTAACAGTGGTGCTTACCGGTTGTGGTAAGTCCGAAGAGCAAAAAATACATTCCATGTATCTTAACAACAGTACGAAGGTTGCTGAGATGGAAACAGAGCAGGCTCAGGCCATGCTGGAAAATCGCAATATTGATAAACAGAAAATGCTCAAGCAGATTAAGAGTTTAATTGAAGAAAATGAAAAGAATATCACCAAGCTGAGTGATGAAAAATATGATGAAGCGAAGGCCAATGAGAGCGTTAGGGATTTCAGCAAGAAAATGATGGAAAGCAAGGATAATGGTCCTTCTAAAAAAGATGGGGAGAAAGCCATCAAACGCTACCAAATAGCTAATTACGCTAAAAGCGTGAAGGATTATCTGCAGGCTTACAATGTTTATCTTAAGAGAGTCTGCTCTAATATGGAACAATATTCTGGCGATAATGGACCAATGGAAATGGAAGCCTTTGAAAAGGTAGAATTCCAAAATGCTGTTTTGCAGCACGATTTAAACTGGTATGGCATGGCTAATGATGGTGAATTTCATAAGGGAGCCGCTTATTTAGATTGCAGTGGCGCTTCTTATCGAGTTCAACAAATTGGCGATAGCAAGCTAGGCTTTGCCGTGCTTGAACGACGCAAGATTGATGATTGGGTTTATAGTGTAACGATAGCTTTTACTAATATGAGCAAAAATGAAACAATAGACCTTGATAAGCTTTCTGTTAACCTGAGAATTGGCAATGATTTGCTAACCCCTAAAAAATTTAATGTTATTACTTTTGGCAATCGTAATGATTTAAAAGGCTTCAAATTGAATTCTAAGCAAGTTTTGACAGTAGAGTGCCAATATTTCTTAGAGAGTAAATACAAGGACTTTAATTTACACTGGACTCAGTTGGAATTAGATAATGGTAAAGGCAAGCTGCTCATCAATACAGGTGCCTATAAATATAATGTGCAAGGCATTTTAAACATGCAGCAGGAAGAGAACAATAGTAAAGCAACTACATACAACAATAGCAATGCAAATAGCAATGTGAATAGCAGTGGACCGAAGTATAATTTATTTCAACCGCAAGCGTTTTTGAATGGCGATAAATATATACCGGAAGTATTCCAACGACAAGGAGCACATCGTTATGTTGATTGTCGCAGTGCGAAAATTTTGTCGCGCAATAATGGCCAAACTATTGTGCAATATGACATGATTGTAATAGGTAGCACTGGGCAGCAAAGCCGACAGCAATGTATTGTAGGTCTGCTTACTGGTAAAGGCTATCTTGTTCAATATCAGGCTGATGATGGTTCGTGGCATCCTATGGATAGGACAACTGCTTCGCTGGCCGGGTATAACGCCGGTTTAGTATTGATTGATTATTTACAGTTATAAGGTAAAAGGCAGGGCTGCGTTTTGCAGTCCTGCTAAAAATTTATTTAATATGTTGAACTTTAAATGTGTTCATGCTTATGTGGCAAATGGGTGATTTGACGTGAGGTTAGGAGAATAACGCACCATAACTTCTTATCGCAATTATGGCGAAAATATAAATTACGTAAGCACCTTGCTAAGCTTAATAGGTAAAGCGCAAGAAATTAAACTATATGTAAAATTGTGAAAAAATTGTGCAAAAATATGAAATTAAGAATGTGCTATAATATAGTGGGAAAAGGAGCTAATGCTAATTATTTGCACCGAGATATAATAAACAGACACCAAGATGCTTTACTTACAGGCAATTGAAGAGTTTGATACAGGAATAGATTGCCAAGAAGCTAGGGATTACGATGAGTGAGCTAATAGTAGCGGCAATAAATACTTCTCAATAAATTTTGGAGGCGGCATATGAGTGATAAGCTAAAGCGTAGTCAGGTAGATGACATTAACAGACGCAACAATGCGGCTGACAGCTATAAAAACAGATCCTTTGGCAATAAAAAAAGTATAACTGACGAATATACGGGTAAGAGAATTTTTTATAATGCTAATAAGCATATTAATGAAAAGCAATCAAACGTTGACCACATTGTTCCGTTAGATGAGCAAATCAGGCGTTATGGTTCTGATTTGACGCCGGAGCAGATAAGAACAATGGCTAATGCTGATGCAAACCTTGCTAATACCAATGCTTCGCTGAACAAGTCCAAGGGTGCGCTGAATAACCACGAGTATATAGCAAAAAAATATACTGAAGCAGGCGCTGCGCAAATTAATGATGTATCAGAGACTTTATTTGGCAAGAAAATCTTCAAGACAAATAAAAAAGCTGTTGACTGCCCGGATGCTGTGACGAGCGTTAATATGCTGAAAGAAGAAGTGAAGGCAGAGGCGCATATACGGACACAGGCGACTAAGTATAAAATAGAAAATACGGTTAATGAAATAAAAAACAGCAAAGTTATCAGTTCTAAGCTGGATGCAGTTGCGCCATCGGTAAAGAAGGCAACTGCTGCCGGCAGGGAAGCAGCCTTTGTAACTGTAGCTGTTTCCGGCTTGACTAATCTTGTGGACTTGGTGAAAGGTGAACAGGACATTAAGCAGGCTGTAAAAAATGTCGGGAAGGATACTGTAAGGAGCTTTGGCAGTGCTGCCGGTATTTCGGTAGTACAGGATGGTGTTGTCGCAGTAGCGAAAAAGGCCGGGGCAAAGGATTTTGCTAAGCTGGCAGGAAAAAATTTGCCGATTATGCAGCTGACGATGGCTGTAGAAATAGGTGGTATTGTTGCGAACTATTTAGATGGCAATATCAGCGGCGAAGAATGCTCTGCGCAAATTGTTTGCGGCACTGCCGGTGTATTGGCAGCGAACATGGCTTTTGCCTTGGGCGGACCGGTGGCGGCAGTGGTTACTTCCCTGGTTGTGGGGGAAATAACCAGGGCGGTTACTAAATATCAGATGGAACGCAGGTTGGATAAAAAACGTCAGGCGGAATTTAAGCATATTATTAATACTGCATTGCAAAGTTTAGCGCAGCAAAAGCAGCGGATTGATGAATACAATAAAGCAAGAGATGCATATATGACGGCGGCTTTTGATGGTGGTTTTGAGCTTGTTATGCAGGGCGTTTACGCAGTAGATGATAAAGCGATTACCCAAGGACTGAATAATATTCTGGCGGTATTTAAGCAAAAATGTGCTTTTCAGTCGCTGGAAGAGTTTAACAATTTTTTTGATGATAAAGATGCAGTGCTGACATTATGAAGGGGGTAAGATGATATGATCGGACTTATACTTGGGGCAGCGGTTTTCGGCAGCGGCTTTTATGGTGCTGAGAAATCAATGCAGATAGATAGCAGGACGAGAAAGCGTTATGCTAAAGCTTTTGCGATGGAGCAAGAAGCTCACAGGCTGGTGGAAGTAAAGAAGCAGGCAGCAGATAATGCTATGAAGAAGCTTTCCAACCGTAAGCGTTCGATATTGATTACTTCAATGCAGAATTTTGTTGCTGTGTACAGCAAGCTCATGAAAATTGACTTTCGTGATGACAAGATGCTGGCAGTTTTAAACCAGCAAAGCTTTAGCCCTAAAGAGATACAGATTATCAATGCAGTGGCACAGACAGCTGTAAGACCAATGACTGATAAAGAAATTGCTGTCAGTATCTTAAAGGGCTTCGGCGTATTTGGCTTAGGCAATGCGTTTATCAATGATTCTGAAAGAGAGCTGCAAATGGCTGGCGCGCAGCTGCGCAGTTCACGTGTTGTCTACAGTCAGGCTGAAAATTTAGCTGCTGTTTTAGACGGTGTGATAGCTTCTTGCAATAAGGTGTCTGATTTATTGCCAAGGTTAAACAGGTTGTTTATGCAAGCTATCAGCTATTCAGATGAACTGATTGCTGCTAAGGGCAGGGACAGAGCTGCTTATACAGAAAACGACCGCAAGGCCTTTTGCAGCTGCATAAATCTGGCAGTTACACTGAAAAAAATAATTGATGCCCCTGTACTTACGGACGAAGGAAAGGTTACGCAAGAAACAACGGAAGCATTGGCGATTGGCAGTCAGTGTATGCAGGATATAAAAAATTTGTAGATTTGGAGGAATCAAGATGAAAAAATTTGTTGTTAGTGAAAAATGCATTGCTTGTGGCAACTGCTTATTAGAAACAAAACTTTTGCAGGAAGATGCAGAAGGCAAGGCTGTGCCTGTAAATGGTGGCTATTTTAGTGATGATTTTTTAGCGAAGGCTGAAGAAATTGTTGCCGGTTGCCCTGTGCAAGCTTTAAGCATAGCGGAAGGCGCAGGCGCAGACTTAAGCAAGCTGCCGGAAAAACTGCAAAACGCTTTAGCCAAGATTACTGTTCCGAATGTTACCCGAAAAGATGTTGAGATGCACGCACAGGATTACCGTATGACTTGTTCCTATCCGCAGGGAGAATATCGTTATGATTATTCCAGCGAAAGCAGAGCTATGAGTGCTGCGGAAAGTGAATTTGACCGTATCTGCTATTCACAGTATAAGAAATTCATTCTTGAGGTTTTTGTGCAATACAAGGAAGATAAGCTGAGAAGATTTTATACCTTTGATGAAAGTGGCTTCTGGGGGCAGATTAACAAGCAATATGCAGATGTGCTGCAGGAATTTGCCGGAGCGGCAGCTGCAGGCGGAATTATGCTGCCAGCAGACTTTAAAGAATTTGAGGTTTTCCCCGGCGGCAGTGCTAATGAGAAGGATTCGGTGCTTGTGTATATGCTCAATGTAAGGCTCAAAGAGTTTGAAGACCGTGGCTGCGAGGATGTAATGAGAGAGCTTCATGATATTCCGCATACTTCACGTAGCGATTATCGGATCGATATGGATTATGATGATATGGAAGTATATGCGGGCACGAGTTTCTTCGGTAATGATAAATACGAAGATAAATACTGTTATAAAGATGTATATAAGGCTTGCGAAGATTTTATGGGAGATTTGAAGAACGCTATAAATTATGTGGATTACGATTCCCAAGTTTTCGACAGCATTGATACGGCCTTAAAGGATTACAAAGAGCGTGTGCAAAAGGAAATAGCTAAAAAAGTTGCCCTGCTGAGTAAGGCAGTTGCAAATTCAAAAGCAGCACTGCTGAAATAAGGCGGATAAAACTGCTAGGATTAAAGAAGCATTAAATTGTTGTAGGTTTATAAGAAGTGCCGCACGAAATACACTTATGTTAATTTGTGCGGCATTTCTCGTTTTTATTATATTGATAATATGCTATAATAAGTAGTAGGAATTTACCTCAGTTGCAATAAGGTGGCGCTAATTATGCCGGAACAAAATATTAAAGGTTATAATTAAATTAGTTAACCGAAAATGCTTAGCAGATTTAGCCTTATGCAGCTAAATACAAATTAAGGGGCTGGTTTCCGTGAGTTGGAAGGTTTATGTAAAAGTCAATCGTTGGCTATGAGTTTTGCTGAAGAATGTTCCTGCGTGGAGCAGGCTTCTTAAGGAGACGCATATTGGCGGTTGGCTTTTTTGATTTAATGAAAGGTGGAAATGCAAGATGTTTGAAGGCGACAAAGAAAAATATAAAAAGTTTCTTAAAAATCTTGAGAATGCTTTGGCTGAAGCTGATATTCAAAAAAGAATACGGGAGATTGTGAGGGATACTAAAGGTTTAGCCGCAATTGATGCTGTTGAGGCAGATAAGCAAAATGAGCATGATTTTGAAAAAAACAAAAAAATCAAGAAGTCTTTTGATGAACAGGCTCAGAGAATAGCTGAGTTGCAGGAAGAAAATAATAAACAAGCTGCAAGCATTAATGCTTTAAAAAGAGCAAACGAGCAGCAGAAGTATGAAAACAGCAAGCTAGCAGAGCAAGTGAAAAATCAGACTTGGGAACTGGCGCAAAAAAATGAAGAATTGCGCAGCGCAGCTGCTGCAGCAAGGAAGTTTGAACAGGATTATGAAAAAATCAACGAAGCTAACGCTAAGCTGCAAAGGGAGTTTAATGCCTGGCAAAAAGAATTTGCGGAACCGGCAAAATTTTATAGGTTATATAAGAGCCTGCCACAAGGCATACGCGGAAGGTTTACCGATATTATTGCAGACTCTTCTATAGTAGCTTTTATCTCCACCGGAAGCAATATAGAATATGTGGAGATGTTCTGGGACTCTATGAAACGCAATTATGCTGAGCTGGGAGCAGAGCGTGAGGCTTTATTACAGATTTTTGCTTATTTGCTGGAGCTGTGTAATGCATATCAGGGCGAGCAGGTGTATGAGCTGCTTGACGATGAAATCGGGAAAGGCTTTGATGATGACGTGCATATGCGTAGCGAAAACTGCAGTAAATACTCGGGAAAAATAGAAAAGGTTTTACTGCCGGGAATCTGGAATAAGAGAAGTGAGAGAGCGAATAAAAAGGCTTTGGTAGAATGGCAGTGATGATGGAGAAAACAGCGTATATAACAAGCTTGTGTTATATATTAAAAGAAAGAGAGTTTTTTTTGACATTACAAAATGGGTTGGCAAAGGAGCAGAGGTCGATGGAGAGCGAGAAAAATTTTGCTGGCGCAGCTGTGCAAAGAGTGACGTGCCTGCCTGTTGCAGACGCTGTGTTTGATTTGCTATTTGCAGAGCAAATCGTCAATAATATTTTTAAAAAATTAAATGTAGATTTAAATGGCAGAGATGTTCATTTTGTCGGTTCACCGATAATTCTTCCTGATAATGCAGATTTTTTTGTCGAGGATAGTAGCCAAATAAAATTACAAAGATGTATAAATTTGAGCTATGTAGATGAGAAGACTTTTTACGGCAGGGAGAAGCTGCCATCAAATTTGGAATTTGTCATTCCTAGACTTGAGGAGCTCAAGAAGATAGTAAACATAGCAAAGAAAGCATTATCAGAAGAAAATGCAAAGCATGAAAGCATAGGCAGTTTTTTGGGCAAGATATATGCAAAACAGCAAGAAAATGCAAAGCCTGAAAGCATAGACAGTTTTTTGGGCAAGATATATGCAAAACAGCCTTTGTTTATTGTTTATTTAGGTGGCCCACATAGATATGCTGCATATAATTCTGACAATAATACTCTTGTGTATAGCTTAAATGACTATTTTTATGGTTATGAGCTGCGCATAAGCAGGCTTCCGCAAAAGCAGGACAGGCTGCAGTATATTTTAGAAAAGGAATTGTATCCTGTTTTAAAGAATGTGGAATTAGATATAGAATACGAAGCTCTTGTCAATTTAGTCCAACAGCAGCTGGTGCAGTTTAAGGGCGGGAACTTAGTTGTAGAAGCTGCAAAACTGGCGCAGGTGCAAAGCTGCTTAGCAAAATATAAATTGTGGAAGAATGCGCCTCAGCCTGATTGCAGCAAAATAAAAAATCTGCATTTAAACGTTGACGAATTAACTGGCAATCTGCTCGTGCGCGATACTGTGCGTGCGGATCTCACAGCTTACGATAAGATGCAGCTGGAGGATCCGAACCGTGGCTCGTGGGAGCTTTGGGATGCGCTGCACGATGAAACGGAAAATAAGGTAGAGGTTGGAAGGTACTTCTACGCACGCGACCCGCGCACAGATATTCTCGAGGGCGGGCTTGTCGGCATTGATTTTGGCACTAAGTCGACAGTCGTAGCCATTAAGGGCGATACGGAAACGATTACACCGATTCGCGTGGGCAGCGGACAGCTCGACGCAGCAGTCAAAGCCAAGCATTACGAAAACCCGACGGTTATGGAGTTCATAGATATTGAAAGCTTTATGCAGGCTTATGCCAGCCGTGAGGGAAGACCGCTGACCAGTTGGGCAGATATCACTACTTCCCATACTGCTTTTGAGGATTGGAATAATATTGATAAGACAGAGAATTATTTTGCTTTCTTTGGCGAGCTGAAGCAATGGGCAGGCGACAGCAGCAGAAATATCCGTATCCGCGACAAGAAGAAAAAAGAAATTCTGCTGCCGCCTTATGCCGAGCTGCATGAGGGAGACTTTGACCCGATAGAGATTTACGCATATTACATTGGCTTGTATATCAATAATATGCATCGTGGCAAGATTTTTATGGAATATCTGCTTTCCTTCCCTGTGACCTATACGCTTGATGTACGCAAGCGTATTTTAAACAGTTTTCGGAGAGGCCTCAGGCATTCTCTGCCCCAAGGCATTGTGCAGGACGAGCAATGTATGCAGAAATTCCATGTAGAGCAGGGCGTGGGCGAGCCTGCGGCTTATGCTGTTTGTGCTTTGCAGGAGTATCACCTGCGTCCGCAAAATGATGAAAAAATAGCTTATGCTGTTTTTGATTTTGGCGGCGGTACGACGGATTTTGATTTTGGCATCTGGCGCAAGGCGAAGGTGCCGAAGGAGAGACGCTTTAACTACGTCATCGAGCATTTTGGCGATGGTGGCGACAAGTATCTTGGCGGTGAGAATTTGCTGGAGCTTTTGGCTTTTGAAGTGTTTAAGGCCAATGCAGATGCTTTGCGCAAGACCGGGATAAGCTTCTTTTGTCCGCCAGAGTGCAAGGAGTTTTCCGGCAGCGAGGTTTTATTGAGAAATTCCCAGGAGGCACGCAGCAATATGCGCTCACTGATGGAAAAGCTGCGTCCCTTCTGGGAAGGCAGAGCTGTGGAGGCTGATGCTTATACGACTAGAAGAGATACGTCAGAGGCACAAAAGCAGGAAATAACCTATTTTAAAGAGGGACAAATTAAGCTGTCTTTATTTAAAAACGATGGCAGCGTCGCAGAAAATTTTTCGCTTCGTACTGACGAAGCGAAACTGAAAAAGATTTTGGAGCAGCGTATTTATCAAGGTGTAGATGCCTTCTTTGATGCACTGATAAAAAATAGCAGTAAGTATGCAGCGGCGCTTGGTGAAGACGAGCAGCGGCATGGGATTTCCAAAATCAATGTATTTTTAGCCGGTAATTCCAGCAAATCGTTGATTTTGAAGGCTGTTTTCCAAAAGCTGATTACTAAATATCAAAATGAAATCAGCAAAAGAGTTGCGCAGAAGGATATGAAGGAGTTCATAGAGCTGTTCCCGCCTTTGGGAACAGAGGAGGCTGCTGCCAAGCTCAAGGAGCTGAAGGTCAGCGAGGATTTGCAGGTCGCAGAAAGGCCGACGGCGAAAACGGGCGTGGCTATTGGTCTGGTAAAATGCCGCCCAGGTTCCAAAATCAAGGTTATCAATGAGCGCAAGGCTGACGAGGAAATAAAATTCAGCTGCTTCCTTGGCGATAAGGATGAGGACGGTTATTTTGCAGCGCTGATGACTAGCGAGCAGCAATATAATGTTTGGATTCCGTACTGGGATGCAGGAGATGCTTCCTTTGAGTTTTATTACACGAAATCCGCAACAGCAGGCAGAAGCAAGGGCTTGCGCGTTGAAAATAATACGATGGTCAAAAACTGCCATCTGCGCCTGCCGCAGGAGGCTGTCAACGAGGACTGGACGATTTATCTGCGTGCCGTTGCACCTGCTACCATAGAATATACCGTGGCAGCAGATGATGAGGCATTGAAGCGGGAGGAGTTTAAGTTCTCTCCGCTGAAGGTGAAGCTGGAGTATTAAGCAGCTTTGTTAACGAGAGCATGAGTAAAGGAGCTATAAATTCATGAAGAAGAACAAGAATCGCCGCATGATGGCAAAAAAATTTCGGGGGAGTGGAAGCTATGCAGGAGGTGAATGAGATGCCGAACCTAACAGCGAAGCCGGAAAGCTTCACGACTACTTCTCCTGCTGGCACAACGATAAAAAGGGTGCAGCAGCTGCCTGTTACGGAAACTGTGCTGAAATTTTTCGGCGGCCTTATGAACTTTCAAGAACAACTGCCCACTTTAATGGAAAAGGTAGAAGTCTGGCTGAACTCACAAAAGGAGGTTATCCGCTTCAGTAACTGTCCCGTGCTGCTGCCAACTGACCCTGAAGCACATTTTATTTTTGAGGATGCGGCGAAGTTAAGTCTGAAGACGGAGTATACGTTTCGCAATCATAGTGGAAAATGCGATCAGCCTGAGCTTCCTGTGAAGGGCTTAAAATTTAACTTTATGGATTTTGAGGATTTTACCAAAATACAAAACCTTCTTAAAAAACTATATAGATACGAGTACTACACTCTTTATCCTAAAAAGGAAAAATGTTTTTGTTACATATACAAAAATCACGATTATTATAATGGTTTTAATGGCTCTAATAGAGTATATGCTCTTGATTTGCTCATTTGCCGTATTCCCTCTAAACAAAAACGTATCACCTTTATTTTGGACAAGAGTTTGGTACCTGTTATTACCGATGTAGGGGTGCGTAAGGTTTATTTAATGTTGAAGGTATTAAAAGAAAAAGAGCTTTTGATTGTAGCAAATAATAAAATTGCTGTTGCATGGCAGAAAAAAGGTGAATTGGCGAAGGCTTTGCAAGAATTAGGTTATTGGCAAGAGCCCAAAAGCAAGCCGGAATTAGATAAGGCTTTAAAAGAGCTGAGCAAAAATGCAGATGCTGCTTTGGTAGATGACTTGCAGGCTTCTTTGCTGGCGTGCGATAAGATGCGCTTTGATCTTACGGAATATGACAAGATGCTTTTGGAGGACCCCAACCGCGGCTCCTGGGAGCTTTGGGATGCAGTAATTAAGCAGGAAAGAATGCTGCCGACAGTAAGCCGCTCCTTTTACGCACGCGACCCTCGCCGTGACATCGTGGATGGAGGCGTAGTCGGCATTGATTTTGGTACGAAGTCGACAGTCGTCATGACGCAGGACGACAGCGATGCCATCGAGCCTGTGCGCATTGGTATCGGCAATGTGCAGGCAGAGCCGAAAATCAAGGATTACGAAAATCCTACAGTCATGGAATTTATTGATATAGCAAGCTTCGAGAAGGCTTATCAGCAGTCTGGCGGCAGACCGCTGACGCATTGGGAGGACGCCACCTCTTCGCATACAGCCTTTGATGATTGGAAAAACAATAAAAGCTCAGGCAATTATTTCTCGTTTTTTGCGGAGCTTAAGCAATGGGCAGGCGACCCGGAGCGCAGAGTGCGTGTCCGCGATACCAAGGGCAAGGAAATTGATCTGCCGCCTTATGCGGAGCTGCCGGAAAACAGCTTTGATCCGATAGAGCTATATGCTTATTATATCGGTCTTTATATCAACAATCAGTATACCAAGCGTATTTACATGGAATACCTGCTCTCCTTCCCTGTGACCTATACGCTTGAGGTGCGCAACCGTATTTTACAGAGCTTCCGTAAAGGTATCATGCGTTCTCTGCCTATGGCAGTTCTGCAGGACAAGCAGTGCGTGGAGCAGTTCAGCGTGGAGCAGGGCGTGAGCGAGCCTGCGGCGTATGCTGTCTGTGCTTTGCAGGAGTATAAGCTGTTCCCAAAGAAAAATGAAAAAATAGCCTATGCAATTTTTGATTTTGGCGGCGGTACGACGGACTTTGATTTTGGCATCTGGCGCAAGGCAAACGGCGTTAAGGAACGCAGATACCATTATGTCATTGAGCATTTTGGCGATGGCGGTGACAAGTATCTGGGCGGCGAGAATCTGCTGGAGCTATTAGCGTTTCATGTTTTTTGTAAAAATAAGACTTTGCTGCGCAAGGAAAACATTGTCTTTGTTAAGCCGCCGGAGTGCGAGCGCTTCGTGGGCTATGAAGGCCTGCTGTCCGATTCGCAGGAAGCGTATAGCAATATGCGTCAGCTGATGGAAAGGTTGCGCGGCTTCTGGGAAGGCGAGCTGCCTGAAGCTAGTAAAGGACAGGCGCAAAATGGAGTGCAGCTCACGAAGCCGGCGGCATCGCCCTGGTTCCGTGATGGCAAGCTCAAGATAGAGTTGTTTACTAATTCCGGTGAGACGAAGGCTGTAGATTTGCTGCTTAATAGCGAGGAGCTGACGAAGGTTTTGCGCACGAGGATTGAGCAGGGCGTGGAAAGCTTTTTTGATGCCTTGCTGGTCAACTTCAGCAAGGATAAATATTATGAGGTTGCGAAGGAAAGCAAGAGCATTAATATTTTTCTCGCAGGCAACTCCAGCAAATCGCCCATTCTGCAGGCTGTCTTTAAGGAAAAGATTGCTAAGCTTAAAGACAAAATTAAGGCCAAAAGCGCCAGACGCAGCTATGAAATTTTGACAGGCGGCGATGTCATTAAACTCTATCAGCCTTTGGGAGCAGATAATAGCCAAAAGATAAATGATGTTACCAATAAGCTGAAGCGACCGACGGGCAAGACAGGCGTTGCTATTGGCTTGGTACAGTGTCGCAAGGGCTCGACGATTAAGGTTATCAGCGAAAAGAAGGCAGAAGAGGAAATCAAGTTTAAGTTCTTTGTCGGCTATAGTGATGAGCATGGTTATTTTGAGTCGTTGTTGAACGGGGATAGCAAATATAACGAATGGGTTGCTTATCTTGATGCCGGAGAAGACCGTTTTGAATTTTATTATACGAGTTCTACGTCTGCCGGAAGGAAGAATGGCCTTTTGGTCAAAGAGGGCAAAAAGAGCCGCCAAAAGCTTCCTCCCGCAGCGGTGAACGAGGACTGGATGATTTATCTGTGTGCTGTTGCACCGAATAAAATTGCCTATGCTGTAGCTGAGAACAACGAAGCCTTGCAGAGAAAAGAATTTAAGTTTGGGCCGGTAGAGGTTGAGTTGAATTATTAAGCAGTATGCGTAAGTGTGATGAAGCAGAAGGAGCGTACTAAATGGATAATGATGTGAAAATTTTAGATGTGCTTAACCAGTCGCATAAGTATTATTTCAGCAATAGCAGGCTTGGGTTGGGCAGCAGTCAGGATATCACGGAAAGAGATATTGTTCTTTATCGGATTGATGAAATCACCTTTGAAGAAGAGGCACCGCGTAAGGAAGCTTTGGAGAATGTATTGAGCTCTGTGCGGATTCCGGGCGTAAACTTTCTGTATCTTATCGTGGGTGATGCCAAGGGCGTAAAATTTTATTATGGCCTTTCCAAAAATCCGTCAGAAGCCATCAATGACGATTTGCTTTTGAGTGATATCGGACGCAATGTGCTGATGGCAAGTATTAAGGGTAATTTCCGTGGCTGTAAGGTGCAGGAGGTCAACCCGGAAGAGGCAGAGCCTGTGTTGAATAAGGTGCGGCATATGAAGTATGCTTCGCGTATTGAGGGCGTGGCAGGAACTATTAAGGATAACGAAGAGTTTCAGAGCGTTGACCGTCTGGTCGACGTGATGCAGGGCGAGGAGTTCTGCCTGCTGCTGGTGGCGAAGGCCTTGCAGCCTGATAGCATCTGTGAGCTGGAGCAGACACTGCAGGAAGCCTATACGACGGTCAGCCCTTTGGCGAAATATAGCTTACAGGAAGGCAGCTCGGAGGGCAAGTCGAAGTCGCAAAGCTGGACAAAGGGAGAAAATTCCAGCTCGTCAGTAAGCCATAGTAAAAGCACTGGTGAAAACAAGGGGTGGTCGAAGGGAGTAAGTACTAACAACAGCGTTTCTACGACTACCAGCAGTAGTTCCGGGGGCTCCTCAAGCTCGACTAGCAGTTCTAAGCAGTCTTCTACTGGCGGCGGAGAAAGCAAGGGTGAAAGTGGCGGAACGAATTCTTCGAGTTCGGACAGTACAAGCTCTACTAAGGGCGACAGCCACAGTGTTTCAGATCAGGAAGGCACAAATAGCAGTACTTCCAAAACCTATTCACGCGAATATTTGAATAAAAAAGCAGGAGAATGGATAAAGTATTGCGATGAGGTCATCTTCCCGCGTCTGGATTATGGCAAGGGCAAGGGCATCTTTCTTTCTGCAATTTATGTGCTGACGAAGAATAAGCCTGCGCTGATTAAGCTCGAAAATACTGCTTTAGCTTTATATTCCGGCAAGCAAGGCAACAAGGTGCCTTTGCGTTCCAATAAGCTTGATGCGAGCGACAGAGCAGCGGTGAAGAATTACCAGCTGCCGCGGGGGCATTTTGCTAAAGCGATTTCCGAAGAGGAAAAGCTGGCACGGGCGATGCTTTCCCAGCCTGTGGACTGCAGTCGGGACTTTGCACTGTGCAATTGGATTACCACTAATGAGCTTTCGATGCTGGCAGGCCTGCCGCAAAAAGAGGTTATTGGTATGCGTCTGCGTGAAGAGGTGGAGTTCGGACTGAACTATACTGAACCGGAGCAAGAAGATTGTATTTATCTTGGCAATTTGGTACAAAATGGCAATGAGGTCGAAAGAACACCGATATATCTGGATAAGGATGTCCTGGATAAGCACATTTTTATCGCTGGCGTAACGGGCAGCGGCAAAACAACAACCTGCCATAAGATTTTGCTGCAAAGCAAGCTGCCGTTTTTGGTTATCGAGCCTGCGAAAACAGAATACCGCATTTTGCGCAATAACCCGGCCTGCAAGGATTTGCTTGTTTTTACCCTGGGAAATGAAAAGGCAGCTCCGTTCAGACTGAATCCGTTTGAGTTTTTGCCACATGAAAATATCACATCGCATGTAGATATGATTAAAGCCAGCATTGAGGCAGCTTTTGACATGGAAGCAGCAATTCCGCAGCTGATTGAAACAATTCTGTACAAATGCTATGAGGATTATGGCTGGGATATTACCACGAACAAGAATAGCAAGTATGCCGATCCCTTTGCCGATGGTGTTTTTGCCTTTCCGACAATGGGCGATTTGTTGAACAATATTGAAAAGGTTGTTAAGGAGCAGGGCTTCGACGAACGCTTGAAGAATGATTATATAGGCTCTATCCGTGCGCGCCTGCAAAGTCTGGTGATTGGCTCTAAGGGCTTGATGCTTAATACGCGGCGCTCTATAAATTTTGCGGATTTATTAGACCGCAAGGTGGTTCTGGAGCTGGAAGGAATTAAAAATGGCAATGAAAAGGCTTTGATTATGGGCTTTGTTCTTGCTGCCTTCAATGAGGCTGTGAAGGCTCGTTATCTGCATGATAAAAAGGCTCATGCACACATCATTCTTGTAGAAGAATCGCACAGGCTGCTCAGCAAATATATGCCTGGCGACAGCCAAAATAAGAAGCAAGGCGTAGAAACCTTCTCGGATATGCTGGCAGAAATTCGTAAATATGGCGAAGGGCTTATTATCGTTGACCAGATTCCGAATAAGCTGGCGCCGGACGTGCTCAAAAATACGAATACCAAAATCGTACACCGTCTGTTTGCCCAAGATGATAAGGAAGCCGTGGGCAATACGATGGCTTTGAAGGAGGAGCAGAAGGAGTTCTTGTCGAATTTGAACGCCGGCAGGGCGATTATGTTTTCGGATAATTATGGGCAGGCACTGCAGGTGCAGATTAAAGCAGACACCAGCACAGAAAATGCACCCTTGGCAGATGAAGAGCTGACGTGTGCAGCATTTGATTATTATCAGCGCTGCGTATTTAAAAATGTAAAAATAAATGCGCAGAATCTGACTTCAGAGCAGAAGGTGAAGGCCGTAGAGTTACTGTGCAATGATAATGGTATTCCTGCGAATATTATGCGTAGAGTTAATGAGCATAAAGAAGCCTGGAATGAGTATTGTGCAGAGACTATTGAGTTCCTGAGCAATAATATTCCTGCTAATATTGTGCGTAGAGTTAATGAGCATAAGGACGCTTGGAATGAGTACTATGCAACAATGCTGCGCAGCGTAGTAGAAGATAAAATTATCTCGTTAGCTGACATTGTTGCTTGGGGACTGGCAGCTGTGGACCATGCTCAGAAGGACGATAACAATATCAAACAGGCCTTTGCTGAGTATTTTACTGCGTATATGCAGGGAGAAAAGGCAGAAGACAATTTTGTTAAGAATAACGTAAGTTTTATTTAAGAATAGGAGGATTTATTATCATGGGTATTTGGGGCGCTATATGTTCAGTCGCTAGTTCGGTATGCTCGGCAGTGAGCAGTTTGTGCAGTGGTATAGGTGGTGCAGTTATGAGAGGAGTTAGTGCTTTAGCTCCTACTCTTGCTCCCCATATTTTGGTATTTGTGGCAGTAGTTTCCATTTTAGCAGAGTTGTTTACAGACAAACCTAAAGAGGAAAAGCCGGAAGAAATTGGTATGAAGGCAGAGCAGGCAGATAAAAAACCGGAGGATTTTGATTCCGTCAGTGATTATCTTGAATATCTGCGTAACGAGGTAAAACTGGACCCTGCTAAGGTGGAGAAGCTTACTCCAGAAGAGAGACAGAAATATCAGCTGGTCGGCTTAGGCCTGTATATCAAGGATATTGAAGAGAAGAGTGGTTTGAAGCTGGATCCGGATTTCGTTAAGGCAATCCCTAATCTTAAGAATCAGGGATATGAAGCAGCGGACATTGCTAATCTGATGCAGAGCATGAAAAAAAATGGTGTGACGGATATGAAGCAGTATGTAGACTTTATGAAAGGCGATTTGCAGCCGGGCTCGCCTGAACGTCAGCAGGTAGGCGCTTCTGTGAAGGATATGGTTGAGAAGCATTTCAAGGGTGCAGACGTCAACATGCGCAAAGAGATTAATAAGCTTGCGGACACCGTAAGAGAATAATTGGGGAGATTAGACAATGAAAGATACAGTGACCGTTATTGGTTGGATAAGCAAAGGAATATTTAGGGGACAGATAGAATTACCTAAGGAAAATAAATTTTCGGTGCTTCTTTTTAGTGGAGAAACTGAGGCGGATTGGGTAAATGTATCACTAGCAGATATTTTTGAGCGTTACCGCATTAATAGGGATACCGCAGCTGTGCGAGTACTGCTCGTAGCAGATACTGAGGTGGATGCCCGCTCTAGCTTAAATGATGTGACAGTTGCGCAAGCAGAGTTTTCGTGGAATGATTTAACTGCTGCTGTAAAAAATGTCGAAGCTAAGCCCTATACATGGAACCTTGATGGGACTGTATTAGACGGAGAAAAAAGAAACTGGCTGCCGGTTAGCCTTGCTCCTCAGGCTAAAAGTAAAGTTGGTTATATCTATAGCTTTCCGCAGATTAAGAGTTCTGAAGCTGCCATGGGCAAAAGTAAAAATGACAAAATTATGCTAGAGAAGCCAAAAGCGCAGGTACGGATAAGAGCCAAAAAGGAGCAGCCAATAAACTTAATTAAAGAAAAACCGACTTTATTTTCAGTGTTAGGCGAGCTAGGCAGAGAAGCAAAAAATAAGGTTTGATGCCAGCAAAAAAGCTCCCGGAGAAATCCGGGAGCTTTTTGCTATGGTGCGGAGGAACGCAGTCACTGCCTCTTCTCCTCATCTTTCCATTGGTGACAAATTTGTGGTTAATCAGCGTGGGAAAGGCGCGTTGCAGTGTTGCTATGGAAATAACCTCACAAAAATTTAAAAGCTTATGTGCATAGCAGCTGCCGACAGCAGTCAGCAAATTATCACAAAAAAATTTTATTCCAGTGTTATTGCTTCTCGCCTCATACTATACTAAAAGCAAGCGGAGGTCAAGTAAGCTTGTAGTGTCTATGTCAAATATATTCCACATATATCAAGCTTAAAGCACCGCACGAGGTCGGTTTTTGGTACATAATAGAGGCAGAGATAAGATACTTCTTTATACAATCTACCGCATATATAAAATTTAAAAGAAGTTTACCAAAATATAAAGTTGAAAATGGGCGATACTATAGCTATAATAAGAAAAAAAAGTAAAAGCTTTCAACTCTGATGATTGCAGAGAAGCTTTGGTGTTACTAGGAGGTATACTATATCTATGATAGTTGCATTTTTGGATTTGCTAGGTTTTTCTAATCTGTTGAAAAACAATACTGAAGCTGCTGTTGATAATATAAATTCATTCAATGATATGATTAAAACAAAGTTATTGATAATAAATGCCATTCAATAGAAGACTATAGAAAGAACCATCCTAATGCTGTTGAATTTCATCAATTTGTGGAAAAGACATCTGTAACTGCATTCGAGCAAATGATAAGTTTTAGTGATTCCTTAGTTTTAGGAGGAACTGATTGCAATAAATTTGTTAAACAATTAGCGAATTTCATTGCCACAGCATATATCGAGTATTCTGAACCATTTCGAGAAGATTTTTCGGATATTAATAAAGTAACTACGAATAAAAATGCGGAAGGATGCATAAACGGAGATATTAGGTATCATAAAGCATTTCCAATATTATTTAGAGGTGGATTGTCAGTTGGTGATGATGTTAGTTTTTTTGACGAGTATCATATTAAAAATTCTGAGTTAAATTTATCGTCATTAAATGTTATGGGACTGACATATTTAAATGCAGTTAAACTTGAAAGTTTTGGAAAGGGTTCTAGATTATTTTGTGATAAATCAGTAGTTGATGCTGTAAATGATGAAACAAGGCGATTAATTAAGGTCGTTGACGAAAAAAAGAAAATATATGAAATTGTATGGACGATAGAAGGTTGTGAAGCTATGACATGCTATCCAAGTGATAAATGGCATAATGTAATACATGGAATAAATGATAAAATGTTACCATCTGCGATTAACCTTTATCAGTATTACAAAAATGATAAAGTTTTGGAAGCTCAATATAGAGAACTGTTGAATTTGGTATGTGTAGGAATTGTAAAATATGCAAGAGATGAGTGTAATCGAGCTGATGAAGCAATCGATTATATTAATCAAGTTCTTGAGAAGAAAGGAATTCAATTAATAGATAGCGCAGTATTAAAGGATTTCCTAAATTAGATCAGGAGGGTAATTTTTATGAGTAATTTAGCGGCATTAACAGCGCAAAGAGATGGCTTGTTAAAAAAGATTCGTGCAATAGAAGCAGCTTGTGAAGGTATAGAAAATGAGAATAATGCCAAGAGAGTACAGAAATTAAATTTGGAGCAAGCACAGTACTCGGCGCAAAGACAGGAAATCGCTGCCAAATTGGCAGTAGTAGATGGAAAATTAGCAGCTATAAATGCAGGGATAATGGAATTAGGAGGGACGGGTGTCGAAAAAATTCTTGAGGCCATCAAGAATCAGAGATGGTATTTCTTTAAAAATAAACAAAAGGTATTTATGGATAGAAATACGGGCATACTTTGGGCAAATTTGGATTATTATCCGTATAACGTAGAATATTCTGCTGGTGCAATAGAAGAAGCAATTATGAAATTTGCTGAAAATAACGATACAGGCTTTAAGAAATGGAGACTGCCTGAGTTTGATGAATTTTGCTGTATAATGAACGATAAAGAATTTCCGTTTATGAAATGTGTCGATAGATACTGGTGGGTGTTGCATCGTGAAGAACTTGGCTTTTACTATAACTTTAAATTTGAAGGAGGTAATTGTTATTGGGGAGAAGAAGTTTATAATTTACCTTGTACTAGTTGCTTAGTAGAAGGCTTGGATTATGAAAAAAACGTAGCTCCTGAAAACAAGGTTTACACAGAAAAAGAACGTCTGCAATTTACCTTAGACCTCTTCACGAAAAATGAATTATGGCCAATTTTTGATGATGCAGAGGTTACGGAGCTTTATAAGCAAATATACTTTGAAAAACCCAAGCTTTTAGCGCAATTACAGGAGCTGCAAACACAAATTAATGAGCTGCAGACAGTCACCTTGCTTTCATCAGATTTTGATTACACAGCGTTGCTGGCAAAGTATGATATCAAAGCTATTGATGCTTCACTCATCAAGTATTATCAGGCCGTGCAGAAGTGGTGCAGGGAGCTCATGGAAAAAGTGGATTATTACGAGGAACAAAAGGCGTCGGTAATCAAGGATTTCAATTTAATCAGCCTTAAGCTTTCCAAAAAATATGAAGCTGATACTAACCTTACAGAAGCAGAAAACACCTTGCTGTGTGATAGACAATATTTCTTCCAAAAAAACTTTTCTTTGGGAATGAACAGCGTTAAAACAAAGCTTTTGGCTGTGAAGAAGCAGGCAGATGCTTTGGAATACAGAATTGATGAAATTGATGAGGGTGAAAATTCTCTTCGTGAATTGGCAGAGCTGGAGCAGGAAAAGAGAACAAGCTTTGCTTTCTTAGCGGAGAATACTGCCAAAATCATCAAAAATGCGTTGCGCAAGATTGAATATTTTGAGGCAAACCACACCTTCGTCATGAATGCTATTAAGATCTGGGAGAATTGGACTGAAGGCTATAGAGTGTTCAAAACAACCTATAAAGAGGATATGAAGCATGACTGCGAAGATGATGGCATTGAAGAAGAAATATGGTCCGCCTGGTATCAGGATTGGCAACAGTTAAGATATGCGATTGAATTAAAAATGCAGCCTGTTATTGAACGTGGCTTGTGCGGCTCCATGCCAACGAATAAAGAAGTCAAGACATCTGTCCCGGAACAGCTTATTCATATTTTAGATGATTATAAAAAGCAGATTGATAAATTTTATAAGGAAGAACGCAAAGGAATTTATCAGAAATTTGCTTTTCAGGCCGGTGGCAATTTACAGGATAAGTTTGAAACAGAAAGCAGTCTTTACAAATTTGTGGCGATGCTTCAGTCAGAGCTGCAGGATATTATCTTCAACTGTAAGAATGCAGAAGACAGAGTCTGGATCTTGAATTGGGCAAATAGCTTGCTGGATATTCAAATTGACGAAGTTTTAAAGTTTGTTGCCAATAATGATTTACAGAAAATATCGCACACCATCTTAGATGAATTTGCTGCTTTGAAACAAAAGAATTATGATATTTACCTTGCAGATGCTAAAGCATATAGTGAAGAAAAGGCAAGGCGTGAAAAGGCGTATAATTCTTTGATTTTCAAAATGCGTAAGGATTTGGCTAAGTAGCAAAGGAAGTAATGGTTTATGGAAAGCGTTGTTCCGCAGCTGCCGATAACTGATGCAGTATTTACTGAAGAAATTTGGGTGCAGAAGAATCCTGTAATGGGTGACCATATACGCGTAAAACGTATGCATGGTATTTACACGCATCATGGTATCTATGTTTCAGACAATGAAGTTATTCATTTTACCGGTACAGATGATGATAGCATTATGGATTCATCGAAAAACAGGGTTATCAGTTCAGATTTAAATTTTTTCCTCAAAGGCGGCGAGCTGGAGGTAAAAGAATATACTGATGAAGAATTTCAGGACCTGTATGCACCGGACCAGATAGTTGCTTATGCACGTAGCTGCATTGGTGATGGAGATTATAATGTAATTTTTAATAATTGTGAGCACTTTGCCAATGTTTGTACCTTGGGCAGGTTTAGAAGCCATCAGGTAGAACGGTTATTGCAAAATAAGGGGGTTGATGATATGAGCATTTTTGGTAAAATAGGTGGCTGGGTTAAAGGATTTTTTGGTGGCAGTTCTAGTAGTGGTGGTAGTCGCTCGACAAGCTCAACAGTATATGAGCCGGATAAAGTAAGAATAGCTGAGATTGAGCAGAATACGAAAATCAGATTAGCCACTATGGAACGCGAACGTCAGGAGCTTATGCATAAGGCGCAGCTGGAGTTTTTGCAGGCGCATTACGATTGTGAAGAAGCACTTGTGCAGGCCAAGGTGAAGGGATTTGCTGCGACAGCAGAGATGATCGTAAGAATGCAGTCCAAGCTGACCGAAATTGCAGAAACACGTATGGAAATTATCGAAAAAGGCTCATTGCCTATTGTAAAGGATATTGAAAAATTTTATGATGAGTTGGGTGATAAAGTAAAAGCAGATAACGATGAGTACAATATGGAAAAACTCCCAGCGTTATTAGCAATCTTGGAAAAATATGAGATTGATTCACCTGCGCATAAGCTGTATCAAAAGCGTATTGAAGACGATATGAGATTGCAGAGTGAGTATTATATGAAGCAGTTGGACAGTATTACTGTACGTCAGCAACAGGTTATTGATGGCTTTATCAAAAGTAAAAATAGCATTATAGAACAAACAGGTATGCTGACGAAGGAACTGCTGGCGAGCGTACAGAAGCAAACGTTAGAGCTTAGTCAAGGTGGAGAGACAAGCTTAAAGGAAATACAGCAAAAACAGCAAACGCTTTTGTCAGGTCAGAAACCGCTGGCTTTAAGCGAAGGCAAGCAGGTTGAAGTGAAAAATAAATAACTTCAATTTTTACATCCACTCCGCCAACTATGGCAATCGGCTCTCGGAGAAATCCGGGAGCTTTTTATTTTCGTAAATTACAAGAACAAGTTTCACATTTTTCCTAATCAAACAGAATATATTTTATCCAGTTTAGCTTCAAACATCTCATTAGGTGTTTTGTATCTCAGTATCTTTCGGGGAAGGTTATTACACCAATCCTCAATACGTGCTATCGCATCTATCCCATAGTCACTTATACGCTTGCCTTTGGCTATAAAACGCCGTATAAGACGGTTATGACGCTCGTTGCTGCCCTTCTCCCATGAAGAGTAAGGATGGGTATAATAAACTAGCGTATGACTGACTTCTTCAAGCTTGCTGAGTTCGGCAAACTCTGAACCATTGTCAGTGGTTATCGTCTTGAACACTTCGCTGAATTTACTACCGAAGTAATCTCTTACTTTGGTAAATCTTTCCCAGACAGCCTTGGCTGATTTATTTGCTATTTTAATCAGCATATACTTATCTGATAAAGTCCAGCTTGTCTAGGTAGTCGCAGCGCCTGCAGGATGTTTCCTTTTGGATTCATATGCTGCTTGCTCCGCAGATGCCTTATAGCGGGCAACTTGGCCGTCGAGAAGGAAAATATTTATACTCTAAAAATGCCGATAAACAGCATATTTTAGGCATTTTACAAAGGTACTTGGTGTTTGAATCTATGTGACAGTAGAATACGATACGCAATGATAGAAATCAATGTATCATATACAAGGCCGCTATTGATATATATAAACTGCCACGCTGCATAGATATATTTCATAAATCATGTACATTATACACAAACAATCGCGTGAAAAAATAACGAAAGATATAATTTGCGATTTACTAATGTAAAATCTATTGACATTGGTAAAAATATATGATATCCTTATTAAAAGGAAGGTGGTGTGAACATGATAGATTTTTATTATCAACTAAGACAAAGGATGGTTGAAGGAATGCAAACATCCTTGAAACAAATAAGGCAGGTTTTAGGATTTGGTGTACAAGAGTTTGGTGATTTGATTGGCCTGACAAGACAAACAATTAATAATCTGGAAACTAAAAAAAATAAAATGAGTTCGATTCAATACATTGCTGTGTGTGCAGTGATAGACAACTATGTTAAAGACAAGCCAGAACTATTGCCAATTCTTTCAACTATATTGTGTTCGAACGAAGTCGATGATGGCGAAAGTGTATTCGAAACGATTGAAAACGGATCACTTTTAAAAAAATGGTTTATGTGTTTTCCAGATGAATCAAAGATATTGGGATTTTCATCAGATGCAACATCAATTATCGCAGATGAAGATTTTAATAATATAGCAGAAAATTATCGAGTTTTTTTAGATCAAACGGTTTTATTTGAAGATGGTTTTTGGGGAGCAATTCAACCGTTAGCTCTTTCACTGAAAAATACTGGAAACAAATTCATTGTACCATTAAAGGTAATTGAAGCAATACAACATCAAATGATGGGTTCTGATGAGAATAGTGTACGTTCCGCACAAAACGGAATGAAATTACTTACGGGAATGCAAAATGAAGAAATTGTGGATATACGAGGTGAAAAAAGTGATGTAAATATCATTAGTACTTTTGTATCAGTATTTGCAAAATTCAAATGTGTTAACAGATTAGCCTTGATTACCTGTGATTGTAAATTGGCAAAACAAATTGTGGCGCTTAACAATGATGCACTTGGTGGATTTAATATTCTGGTTCTAAAATATGCCAAAGATATAGGGATTAAAAGATGGGAACAGGATGATTTTTGTATTGATGAAACAGAGCAGCCTTTATTGGTAGATGAAAATGAGTTAGCACGTGAAGATAATCCTATAGCAGAACTTAAGGGTTGGGAAACAATTGATTAAGGGGGGAAGTTGTATGGTACACGAGACTAACGAGAAAGGTAAGGAAAACTACGCCAAGAATGCTTTGAAAAGTTATGTTAAGGATTGGAAGATTTTCATGGATACTTGTAGCATACTACATTTTGCTGCAGATAAGTTTTGGATTAATATTATTCCTCTCCTTCGACAATATCAAAATAAGATAATCGTTCCGTTACGAAGCATTGAAGAATTGCAGAAACACGAAGCCAATACCGGAAAACCTGAACTTGCAAATAACGCGAAAAATTGTTTGAAGATATTGCATCAGCTAATCACTGCAGGATTCGTTGAAATAAGAGGCGAGCAAGGTGATAATTTTGCGGATAATGTTTTTCAAGTGGTATTTACCAAATTTAGAATGACACATAAATTACTGCTTATTACGCAAGATAATGATTTAGCCAAGGATATCACAGCCTTGAATGGCAACAAATCAGTTAGAGCGAACCCCGTTCATGTTAAGAGGATTAATCAGTATGGGTTTTTGAGTAATTTTACATGGAATACAGAAAATGTTAACAGTGACCGACCTAAGCAGAATATAAGACACAAGAGTGATGAATATTTAGATGAAGATGAAGTTTTTCAAATCTGCAAAAGTGTAACACCGCTTGCTGATTCAAAACTTGTGGTAACTCATATTCCGACAGAAAATGAAATCGTGTATACGTCACGTGGCCCAATAAAATTGGAGTCTAAAGTCGCAGCAGGAGGAGAAGGTATTATATACACCACCAATACTCCTTATGTTGCTAAAATATATAAAAAAGAGAATAACACTAAAAGAAAATATGAAAAAATTAAGCTTATGCTAAGTAAGAAAATTGAATGTGAAGGTGTATGTTATCCAGTTGCAGCGTTATATAATTCTAATAAAGAGTTCGTTGGGTATATGATGCCAAAAGCAAAAGGAAAGGAATTGCAAAAAAGCATCTTTATCAAGCCGTTATTTCTGAAGAATTTTCCAAAATGGAAAAAACGTGACACTGTAGAATTATGCATTACGATTCTGGAGAAAATCAAGTATCTTCATGATAGAAATATCATAATGGGCGATATAAATCCAGCTAATATTTTGGTTGTATCCCCTAAGGAAGTCTATTTTGTTGATACGGATAGCTATCAAGTTGAAAATTTTCCTTGTCCTGTAGGTACCAATAACTATACTGCACCAGAAATTCAAAGAAAGCATTTTTCAGATTTCTTACGAACAATGGGAAATGAAAATTTTGCAGTCGCTACACTCCTTTTTATGATTATGCTTCCTGGCAAACCGCCATATTCACAGCAAGGTGGAGAGGATCCGATTAATAATATTATAAGAATGGATTTCTCATATCCGTTTGGAGATAATTCAAACAAGAAAACACCAGATGGTCCATGGCGTTATATCTGGAGTCATTTAACCTATGATTTAAAAAAAGCATTTTATAACACATTCAGAAAAGGCGGTGATTATTCTACCGAAAATACTCGACTTACGGCTGATGAGTGGCTTCCTATCTTTACATATTACCTTGAATTGTTAGATAGTGGAAAGTTCGGAAAACAGGATAAAATGTCAGAAGAATTATTTCCTACTCGCCACAAAAAGAATCCAAATTTTGACTATACTACCTGCAAGCTGTGTGGAAATGAAGTGCCTGAAAATCAATGCCGAAATGGTATCTGTCGAGACTGCTTAAATAAAGGCGAAGTCTATAGATGCAAAAAATGTGGTAAAGAGATTATATATACAAACTTTCAAAAATATGTAAAAAATGCTAAACGTTTTGATGTTTGTCCTGAGTGCTTCGAATACGGAAACAAGGTAAGGATTAGGCAAAATTGTGTTGATTGTGGCCAGCAATTTGAGATAACAAATAGCCAGTACGATTTTTATGCCAGCAAAGGATTTGATATTCCGAAACGCTGTAAATCATGTCGTGATGCAAAAAAGAATCGCTCGTATGGTTCATCGGACGGAGATTCTTCTCAAACGACAAGACATACTTCAACTAGTAGCGGTTCTTCTGGAAACAATGGCTCGTTCTGTTTTATCTCAACTGTGATATGCGAGTACTTTGGTAAACGTGATGATTGTGCAGAACTTAACACATTACGTAGCTATCGGGATAATTGGTTAAGAAATCAACCGGAAGGACAACAATTAATTGCAGAATACTATAATAATGCACCGATTATTGTAAGTAAATTAAAATCATCGGCAAAATACAAAACGTATTGTCAATATCTTTGGGATAATTATCTACAACCTTGTCTTACATTTATTGAAAACAAAAAGTATGAATCTTGCAAGGAATTATATATTGAGATGTATCGATACCTGCAACATATATTATCTTAAGGGGGTTTTAAGCAATTCTATTTCTTGAACTGAACGTAAATTTTGCAAACAACATAAGGAGGAATTTAAAATGGATAACAATTCATTGGTAAGATTAGAGGACTTGGTAAACAATCCTACAGCAAGAGTACCTGTGTGTCTTTGTTTGGACACCAGTGGTTCAATGGGTGGAATGCCTATTGATGAATTAAATGAGGGTGTGCGTTTGTTTTATGAAGCGATTCGTGAGGATGAAACCGCACTGTATTCAGCAGAGGTTAGTGTTATAACTTTTGGAGGATATGCACAATGTATTGTTGATTTTGCAAGTCTGGAGGTTCAGCCTAATGCTCCAACACTTACTGCTAATGGAATGACACCTATGGGCGAAGCTGTTAATATGGGACTTGATTTGCTTGAACAACGTAAGGGTGAATATAAAGATAGAGGAGTTGATTATTATCAGCCTTGGTTGGTGCTTATGACAGATGGTGAACCTAATGGTGATTCAGCAGAATTGTCTCGTGCAATAAATCGAACAGTAGATGCAGTTAATCAGAGAAAGCTTACTGTGTTTCCGATTGGTATAGGTTCAGATGCTGACATGGATGTTCTGGCTAAATTTTCACCTAAGAGACCACCGTTGAAATTGCAAGGACTGAAGTTTCGTGAATTTTTTGCGTGGCTCAGTAAGAGCGTATCAAAGACATCTCAGTCAACTCCGGGTGAAAGTGTAAAACTTGATTTAGAAGGAATTAAAGGCTGGGGCGAATTATAAGGAGGAGAATATGGATAACAATATGCTTTTAAGAATAGAAGATTTAATAAATAACCCTACACCGAGGGTGCCAATATGCTTATGCTTGGATACCAGTGGCTCAATGGGAGCCGTAGAAGGTGAATGCGAAGCAACTGGAGAAACGGTTTTTGAAGACGGTCGTACTTGGAATATTGTAACTGGTGGAACAAGCAGAATTGACGAACTTCAAAAAGGGGTTGCACAGTTTTATGAAGCAATTCGTGAAGATGAAATTGCGGTTTATTCCGCTGAAATATGCATTGTAACATTCGATAGTAAAGCCACCTGTGTCTTAGATTTTGCAAATATAGAAAGACAAGAAACCATTCCTGAATTGCACTCAGTAGGTGATACTGCAATGGGAGAAGGAGTGAATCTTGCACTTGATTTATTAGAGCGAAGAAAACAGGAGTATAAGGATAAAGGTGTTGATTACTATCAGCCTTGGCTTGTTTTAATGACTGATGGAGTGCCCAATGGAGATGCCGCTGAGTTGAATCGTGCGATATGTCGAACAACAGAAATGGTTAATCAAAAGAAATTAACCGTATTTCCTATCGGTATAGGAAATGAAAGTGATATATCAACGCTTAATAGTTTTTCGCCTAAGCGTCCGGCACTGAAATTACAGGGAATGAAATTTCAAGAGTTTTTTGCTTGGCTCAGCAAGAGTGTATCAAAAACTTCTCAGTCGACCCCGGGTGAAAGTGTAAAACTTGATGTAGAGGGAATAAAAGGCTGGGCAGAATTATAAAAATAAGGTGTCTGACAAGCTTAGCGTTTGTCAGACACAGCTATATAGAGGTGCTTTTTGATGTGGAATACAATTCAATGTGCAGTACAGGGTCGTAGTCACATAAAGATGAATATACCTTGTCAAGATAAAACATATTCAGCAGTTGCTAATGACGTACAAGTAATAGCTTTGGCAGATGGCGCTGGCTCAGCAAAATTATCGCATTATGGTGCTGAAACAGTTACAACATTCATATGCTCGGAATTAACCGAGAAATTTGATGCTTACTTTGCAGATAATGATGGAGTTGCGGTAAAACAGCTACTTATAGAGAGCTTACTGAAAAGTTTGAATGAAAAGGCAGAACAATTAGGATGTAACATAAAAGATTTAGCCTCTACCCTTCTCTTTGTAGCAATAAAAAATGAGCAATTCATAATCGCACATATAGGAGATGGTGTAATAGGATATCTAAAAAATGATGAGTTGAAGATTGCTTCTCAGCCAGAAAACGGAGAGTTTGTGAATACAACTGTATTTACAACATCCAAAGATGCTATTATGACAATGAAGTTAATGAAGGGGGGGATAGGTCTAATTCAAGGGTTTGTTTTGATGTCTGATGGAACAGAAACAAGTTTATATAATAAAAAAGAACAGAAATTGGCAGATGTTTTGAAAAAAATCATGCAAATGTCTACGATGATTTCCGTTGATAAGGTGCAAAAGCAACTTGAACAGAGCTTTGAAAATGTAATTATTAAAGCGACAACAGATGATTGTAGCATCGCTATGTTAGTAAAGAAAAACAAAGAATTTCATGGATACATGCAGTTGTCTAATACTAAAAAATGTGAGTTTTTGGGAATAAGCACCAAAACAAGTAAGAGGATGGTAAAAAGATATGATAATATTTTTATATGCCTATTAAAAAAGAAATCTTTAGCTCAAGTTGCTCGAAGGATACATTTAAAAAAAGAATACACAAGGAAATATATGGATAGGCTCTGTAAACTTAATTTTATAGAAAAAAATAATGGCTACTATCAAACTATTCTGATTATGAATATTAGAAATGAGGAATTAGATGGATAAATACAAAGGTAGAATTGTTAATATAGAAAAATATCAAAGTCATGCTACTTATATAAAGCAAGGAGTAAAAGGGGCAGAGCAGTATAAATATAATAATTATCCCGGCGGTAATGGAACCTATGTGACAGGTGGAGAATATTTTGGAACAGTGCTGAATGTTAAAATATACATTTATGATATTGAGAAAAGCATTGTATTTGATGTGTATGAAGATATTCGTACAATTACAGGCAAGAAAAGAATATCACAAAAACTACTTCAAACTATTGAGTCTCATGAGGGTGATAAAGTTGATATATATACTGAAGACGGATATGAATTCTTTTTTGATGTAGCACAGCTACTTGATTAGTAAAATAAGCTTTTGCATCCAAAACATTAAATAATGTATTGCTGAAGCCAAAAGGTTATTTGTTGCTTTGTATCCTTTGTAGAATGACTGCAAAGGTGCAATAGGTTCATGATTTGATGGGGTATCCGCCTTTCTGGCACATTTTCATCAGAAGACCGACGCCCCTCTCTTTCTCGTACAAACTTTCACAGAGTTAAACAGAAGTATAGGTCAAATTGTGCCAATAGGTGTGCGACACAGTAAGTACAAGGCTTTGTGGCTTGGAGTTTCGTACTTTTGTCCGCGCTGCTGACCAATGGCGAATGTGGCAAGGCAAAGGAAGCCCTTACGCTGAATTTGGCAGTGGCGCTGGAGCAGATGAAGGATTACATATCAGATATATTGCATTTTTACCTATATAATTCTTATCTGACTATATTAAATATCCATAAATTGAGCTTATTCAGATGCCAGTCGATAGGTTATAATGATTACATTATTAAAGTGAAGGAGTGTGTCTTATGACCTTGATGAATAAAGCATTGACAATTGCCGGTAGCGATACAAGCGGTGGCGCCGGTATGGAAGCGGATATTAAAACTATGGAGGAGCTGGGCGTTTATGGTATGCCTGCTTTGACCTGCATTGTTACTATGCATCCTACTACTTGGGAGCACAGCGTATTTCCGTTGCCGTTGGATTTGGTAGAAAAGCAGCTGGTGACAGCGATTGAAGGCGTTGGCATCAATGCGATGAAAACCGGTATGCTGGGCAGTGCCGAGCTGGTAGAACTGGTTGCAGCTACGATTGATAAGTACAATTTGCAGAACGTTGTTATTGATCCGGTTATGGTCTGCAAGGGCTGTGACCTGATTCTGGTGCCGGATGCGGCAGAATCTATCAAAAAGCTGCTGATGCCGCGCTGCGATATTATTACCCCGAATACCGTGGAAGCTGCTTATCTTGCAGATATGCCTGAGGTTACTACCGTAGAGCAGATTAAGGAAGCAGCAGAGAAGATTGTTGCTGCCGGTGCGAAGAGCGTTGTTATCAAGGGCGGAGAGCGTCTGAGCGACAATTCCGCAATTGATATTTTTTACGATGGCAAGGAATTCACAGAAATGGCTGTGCCGAAAATTTATCCTTCCTACAACCATGGCGCAGGCTGCACCTTCTCAGCAGCAATTACCGCAGGCCTGGCAAACGTCCTTAGCATGAAGGAAGCGGTACTTCAGGCAAAGAAATTTGTCACTGCTGCGCTCAAGCATGGCTTTGCTATCAATAACATTGTCGGCTGCACCAATCATACCGCGTATAGAAAATATAGCGAATAAAAGAAATAAAACCGTCATTTCCTCAGACTATTGGGGAAATGACGGTTTTTTTTGTATGCAAAAATGCTTATTACAGAGTAGTGGAATCCATAGTGCAGTCTTCCAGCAGCTTTTTAGCATCAACATATTGCGCAATGCCTGCAGCTACCTTCTTAGATTCTTTCATTGCCAAAACGACGGTAGCAGGACCATGTACCACATCACCGCTGCTGAAAACGCCGGCGCGGGTAGTCATGCCGTAGGGACGGTCACGGGTGATAACAAAGCCCTGTTTATCAACCTGAATACCTTTAGTGGAAGAAACAATACGTGCTGCGGGTTTCTGGCCTACTGCGAGGATAACGCAGTCGCAGGGGATAAGCTCCTGACCGCCTTCTGCGATAAACTCACCGGTTTCGGTTTTGGTGATGTTTTGCAGCAATAAGCCGGCTAATTCGGTTTCGTCCGTTGCCGTAGCCTGTCGGCGGATATTCTTTAAGGCGCGCATCTGCTTCTTGTTGAAGTAGGCGATAGGTTGCTTCAGGAAGCGGAACTGTACACCTTCGGCAACAGCGGCTTCATATTCAGATGGAAAAGCAGAAATTTCAGCCTCCGTTTTGTGGTAGACGATGGTAACATTTTTTGCGCCGCGGCGGATAGAGGTGCGGGCCGCATCCATAGCCACGTTGCCTGCGCCGACAACGATAACGTTGTCACCGGTGTGCAGCAGTGTTTCGCTGGCATCCAGCTTGCCTCCGTCAGCCAATACAACCATACGCAGGAAGTAGGTTGCGGTCAAAATACCGGACAGCTCTTTGCCGGGGATATCCAACGTGCGCGGCAGAGAGGTACCTGTGCCCATGAAAATTGCATCATAGCCTTGGGCAAAAAGGTCATCTACGGTAAAATCTACGCCGGCAAGCTGCTTGGTGCGGATTTCCACACCGATATGTTGCAGCTCGCTGATTTCACGGCGGACAACATCCTTTTGCAGACGGAATTCCGGAATGCCGAAAAGCAGTACGCCGCCGGGCTCGCTTTGTGCTTCGAAAATAGTAACATCGAAATCCATTTTGGCCAAATCGCCTGCTACAGTAAGACCTGCCGGGCCGGAGCCGATTACGGCAACCTTACCGCGCAGCTTGCTTGAAGGTTGCGTGGACTTTAAATCATTGTTGTGGGCAAAGTCGGCAATGAACATTTCCAGACTGCCGATTTCGATACCGCATTTCTTTTTTGTCAGCACACAATGTGCTTCGCACTGACGCTCATGCGGGCAGACACGTCCGCAGATAGCGGGCAGATTGCTGCGTTCGGAAATAATTTCGTAAGCCATACCGATATTACCTTCGCTTAAGGCACGGATAAAGCCGGGAATATTGTTTTCAATCGGACAGCCGGTGCGGCACGTAGGGCGCGCACAATTCAGGCAGCGGCGTGCTTCCTGAATGGCTTCTGCTGTGGTCATTGTTCTGCTCATTTTTCTACCTCTTTTTAGTCAGAATGCTTACCTTGAGTGTCATAAATAAGATTTTCCAGTTCCTTGAGGCGGCCGTTAATTTCTTCCATGTGCTTGGCGAGCAGCTCTTCATAATCTGCTACCGGATCAGGCAGTTTATCATGGTTCAGGTCAATCATGCTTTCGGCATCATTGTTGGAGGCAATACGTACACCGTTGCGTGTTACAACACGTCCGGGTACACCAACAACGACGGAATTGGGCGGAACCTCTTTAAGAACTACGCTGCCGCTGCCAATTTTGGAATTGTCGCCTACCTTGAAGGAACCGAGTACCTTCGCACCGCTGGAAACAACAACATTGTTGCCGATGGTGGGATGGCGCTTACCTTTTTCCTTGCCGGTACCGCCAAGGGTAACTCCCTGATAGAGCGTAACATTGCTGCCAAGCTCAGCGGTTTCGCCGATAACAAGTCCCATGCCATGGTCAATGAAAAGACCGGGGCCCAGTGTAGCACCGGGATGGATGTCAATACCGGTAAGAAAACGGGAAAATGTATTAAGCAGGCGTGGGAATACTACCCAGCCTTTCAGATAAAAGTGATGCGCTATACGATGGAGCCAGATGGCATGTAGCCCGGGATAACACAGTGCGGCCTCCAGTCTTGTTTTTGCGGCCGGGTCGCGCAGCATAATGGCATCAATATCTTTTTTCATCTGAGCAAACATGTCAAGACTCCTTTCCTTATATTATATCAACATGTGCTGTAGTTGTCAGCAGTCAACTGTTTTAAGTCGGATTCTTTCTGCCGACAAATACCATTTTTATATTTTAGCACAGATGTCGGTAAAAGGTAAACAGAAAAACTGTAAAACTTAGCAAAAAAAGTAGGGAGTAAACATTTTAGAGCATATATTTAGTGGACAAAATTCTGAAAAATAGCTAATATTGCATCAAATTGCACATTATAAGGTAATAATTTTTTTAGCGGATATTCTTATTTGACTTTACCTATAAGTATGATATAATTGAGTCAAATACTTAAATTTTTTTATTAATGTACGTGTCAAATAGACAGGTACGTTGGAGGCGCACTGAAATGACAAAAGAAATTTTAAAAGAAAAGGCATGTGCGGCAATTGACGCATATGCGGACAAGATAAAGGCAATTTGTGCCAGCATCAACGATGAACCGGAATTAGGCTTCAAGGAAGTCAAAACCGCTGCCAAGGTTGCGGAATTTATGCGTGACCTGGGCTTGGAGCCGCAGACCGGCTTGGCAATCAATGGTGTTAAGGGACGTGCGAAAGGCGGCAAGCCCGGACCGACAGCAGCCGTTTTAGGCGAGCTTGATGCAGTAGGCTGCCCTACAAGTCCGAAGGCGGACCCGGCAACAGGCGCTGCGCATGCCTGTGGCCATAATCTGCAGATCTCCACCATGCTGGCAGCTGCCTGCGGTATTGTAAAATCCGGTGTTTTACCGGAGCTGGCCGGTGATGTGGTGTTCTTCGGTGTTCCTGCTGAGGAATATATCGAAATTGCGTACCGCAAAAAATTAGTGGAGTCTGGCAAGCTGCATTTTATGAGCGGCAAGGGCGAGCTGATTTATGAAGGCGCTTTTGATGATATTGATATGGCTATGCAGATGCATGCTGATAAAAATATGCCGAAGCCTACGGTTTCTATCGGCGAAAGCAGCAACGGCTTTGTAGGTAAAACTGTTCGCTATATCGGCAAAACAGCCCATGCAGCCGACGCTCCGCATGAAGGTGTCAACGCGCTGAATGCTGCTTGTCTGGGACTTATGGGTATCAACGCTTTGCGTGAAACCTTCCGTGAGCAGGACGTAGTGCGTGTGCACCCGATTATTACTAAGGGCGGTGACTTTGTAAATTCTGTGCCTGATGATGTACGCCTGGAGCTGTATGTGCGTGCAAAAACCATGGATGCTATTGATTCCACACATACGCGCGTTGACGCAGCACTTAAGGCTGGCGGCGATGCTGTCGGCGCACAGACCGTTATCGAAACACTGCCGGGCATGTTCCCGCTGAGCTGCAACAAGCGCATGAATGAACTGTTTGCAGCAAATGCGAAAATTGCTTATCCGGATGTAGAGATAAAGGATGCCGGTCATTTCAGCGCATCTACCGATATGGGTGACGTATCACACCTGATGCCTGTTATCCATCCGTTTATCGGTGGTACGGACGGCCTGCTGCATACACCTGACTTCCATATGGTAGATTTTAATGCTGCTGTGCTGTTGCCGGCTAAAGCCTTTGCCATGATGCTGATAGATTTGCTGTATGATGATGCGAAAGAGGCTAAGGCTATCCTGGCTGACTTCAAGCCGATTCTAACCAAGGAAGAGTATATTGCGAAATTGGAGAGCTATTTTAATAAGTAAAATAGAAATAATTTGTGGGAGGGAATGTAATGAAGAACATTAAATTACATGCCATAATTCTGGCGCTGATCATTGTTTCCGAGCTGATCGGCACTCATACCCTGAAGTTCGGTATCGGTCGTATCGTATTGTTGCCGATGCTGTACGCTCTGCTTTTGGGTATTTTGACAACACCTAAATTTTTGAACCTGTCCGGCAGAAAGGAAATGCTGGATGCCAGCAGTCTGGTCGGCGTAACGCTGATGCTTTTGATGGCACGCTACGGTACGCTGGTAGGTCCTACCCTGCCGAAGATTCTGGCAGCTTCTCCGGCGCTGATTCTGCAGGAGTTTGGTAACCTCGGTACTGTGCTTTTAGGCGTACCTGTTGCTGTTTACCTGGGCCTGAAGCGTGAAACCATCGGTGCTGCGCATTCTATCGCACGTGAGCCGAACGTTGCGCTTATCGGCGAAAAGTTTGGTCTGGACAGCAGTGAAGGCCGCGGCGTTATGGGCGTTTATATTGCCGGTACTGTTTTCGGTACTATTTTCTTCGGCCTGATGGCCAGCGTTGCTGCTTCCGTACTGCCGATTCACCCGTATGCATTGGCTATGGCCTCCGGCGTAGGCTCTGCCAGCATGATGACGGCTGCAGTGGGCTCTTTGGTTGCTATGTATCCTGATATGGCTGATCAGCTGGCAGCCTTCGGCGCAGCAAGTAATATGCTTTCCGGTCTTGACGGTTTGTATATGTCCGTATGGCTGGGCTTGCCGATGACCGAATGGCTCTATAAGAGATTCTATAAGATAAAATATGGCGTACTGCCAGAAGCTGATAAGAAAGGAGAGGAAGCATAATGAAAATTAAAGATACAATTATCATTTTGGCTATTGTAACCTTCATGAGCTTGTTCTCCAACGTATTGGGAACCAAGGCTGATATTATCCAGTCTATTCCCGGCCTGCTGATTTTGGCGGTTATTGCTTTTGTCGGCATGCTGTTGTCAAAATATATTCCCGGAGGTATTCCGGCTGCGGCATGGGTTGTAACACTGGGCTGTATTCTGACTATCCCCGGCGTTCCCGGCAGTGATATTATCAACGGCTATGTAAAAAATGTCGGCTTTGTGGCCTTATGTACCCCGATTCTGGCTTATGCCGGTGTATCCATAGGCAAGGACCTTGATGCCTTTGCCAAGACCGGCTGGCGCATTGTTATTCTGGCAATCGTTGTCTTTGTAGGCACCTATATTGCCAGCGCGATTATCGCTCAGTGCATTTTGAAGGCTTTGGGACAAATTTAAAAGAATTGCTTTTGAACCGGCATCAGCTTGATGCCGGTTTTTTAAAAGTTTGAGACTTATTGTATACATGCTTTTTTGTTGAAATAATCTGCAAGTTAGAGTAAAATATGACTATAAACCATGAGGAGGTATCAGTATGTCTGAAATCTTAGCGGAAGCAACTTTTCCGAGCGTAATCCATAATAATGAAGTTTGCGAAGAAATCGTTAAATGGGGCAATAAAAATGGTTTCCCTGTACAAAAAGCAAAATTATATAATAAAATGAATGGTTATGTAGGCTTTTCTCCTGATAATTATTTCATTAAAGCAACCCGTCTGCCGCCTGTTCCCGGTGGCTGGAAGGTTGTTGTAGAAAAATATGAGGCTGAAAGCCGCATTATTCCTTTGAATGTTAAGCCCGGTACCAATGAAGTTAACCGTTTCATTCTGAAAATGATGGATGAATATGTTAAGGAAGGCCTGAAAATGGAGCTGAGTGACGAGGTTTATGAATCCTACGGCACTTATCTGCGCGATTTGAAGGTTACCGGTCACACTGTATTGATTAACACCTTTGAAGACTTTATCGAAAACATGCGTTAAGCTATGGCCGGTGTTTTAGAAAAACAGCTGGCGCGGGCGCTGGATATGCGCCTTGCGGTTTTCGCATCCAAGGCAGCAAGCGGCAGCCTGCTGCAGGATGAAATGTCTTTGCGCGCCGCTGCCTATATGGCCAGCGAAATCATTATGCCTTGCTGCTGCATGATGTGCAACAAGGCTAAGCTGGAAGCATTGCTGTCACAGACGAAGCTTTGTGCGGAAAACCAGGAATTAACGCAGCGTCTGGCGGCGCTTGTCTATGATGATTTGGCGCGTTGTAATGGGTTAGGATAGGGCTGAGAAAAAAACTTGAAAAAAATCTCAACTTTTTTCAAAAAAGGTGTTGACAAAAGTCGCCTGATGTCTTATACTTATATTCGTTGCTGATGCACACGACGCGGAAATAGCTCAGTGGTAGAGCACCTCCTTGCCAAGGAGGGGGTCGCGAGTTCGAATCTCGTTTTCCGCTCCACTTAAAAATTTGCCCGACAGATTGCTTCTGTCGGGTTTTTTGGTATTGTCAAGAAGCGAGCATTGTGATATGATATTATGAGCGATTTGTGTCAGCACATTTTCGCTAAGGAAAGCTGACAGTTTAATCCGATTATATTATTTTTTACCCACATAAATTTAAGGGAGGATTTTATTAATGAACG